>Ga0114962_10004640_pt1 | contig 10910 bp, 10 predicted proteins | sample C_130820_MF_Meta_FD_87017 | JGI IMG/M metagenome (GOLD analysis project Ga0114962, IMG submission 87017) | Freshwater microbial communities from Lake Croche, Canada to study carbon cycling - C_130820_MF_MetaG | ecosystem: Environmental > Aquatic > Freshwater > Lake | place: Lake Croche, Canada...
AAACATCCTTCACATACAGATATGTGGGACTTTAAGGATTTCAGAGGAGCTAAATTAAAGAATTAATATACAATATGAGAACACTACAAGAAAAATATAACGGTATTCAAGAGGGTAAATTCTCTAAAGACCAATTCCTAGTTGAAGCTAGACAACAACTTCCTAATTTAGTAACTCGCTATAATGGATATGCTGATGCAGTTCAAATCCTTAAGAATAGAGGGATGATTCAAGAAGCAGCAAAAGTAACTTCTAAAAATTATAAAGGGCTTAAGTATGAAATTCATTTCGAAGCACCAAAAGGGTATAAAGTAGTAGGAGTAGGTGAGCTTGAAAAAGCAATAGGGAGTCCTAGATTCTATAAAACATCAGAGGAAGCTAAGGAAAGAGCAGAAAGTGATATTAGAGAGTACTTAGGGGAAAAAGAAACTGTAAAAGAAGTATACAGTACTGAAGAGAGTTTTAAAGATTATTCTGACGATGCACTTACTGATATGATAATCAATTCATCTAGATTCGAAGGTAACGAAGAAGGAATTGCAAGAGTAAAAGCCGAATTAGCAAGACGTAAAGCTGCACTTAATGAAGCAAAACAACCAAAAGCAACAAAAAAAGGATTAGCAGACTACAGATACAAACCAACTAACGAAATGGATAAGTATCCATACGAACAAATCCTAAGAGGATTAAGAGTTGAGTTAGAGACTCTAGGAGTAAAAGACGTTCCAACAGCAGAAGAATATACAAAAGCATTAGCAAAAGTATCTAAAAACTTAGAAAAAGATTCAATCTTCTATACAAACCAAGTAGCAGGAGTTAATCCAAAAGTAGATCTTCATGATAAGTTAATTCCTATTAATCAAAAAGAGTTATTTAAAACATCAGTAGCTACACCATCTAAAGCAGACGGTAATAAAGATACGTTTAATGATTTAAAAAAAGCTCAATTAAAAGAGGGATTTAAAAAACTCATTAAAAAAGTACTAACTGAAGGAATAGAGAGCATTGGAGATCGAGAAAATTGGAAGACTGATTCAAACGATCCACTTCATGATTACATGGAATCTATTCAACCAAAAGAAGAGGAAGTAGAAAATTACAGACAAGAAAACGGTACTTTAGATGAATCACCAGCTAAGAACAATCCAAAGATCGAAAAACTAGTAAACGGTATTAACGACCTTATAGCTAAAGCAGTAGACATAGATGGAGATCCAATCGGGATTGTAGATACTCAAAGTACTTGGCAAGAACCTGAAGTATATTCTCCAATTGAATATAGAAACGGAGCTTTAAAAATTACATCAAAAAGTCCATACAGATCTGAAGTAAATACAGAAGTAATTTCATCAAAGAGAATGGGAGATGATGGAATCGAGACTTTAAAATATCTAATGCGTAAGTATAAACAAGCTGCTAAAAAAGCAGGAACAGATCTATATCCAGAAAAAGAAGATCTAGATGAAGCAGCAGAATCAGAAAAATATAGAGGCTACGTAATAGAAGTAAATATTCATAATCAAGCTAATAGTCCTCATACAAAATTCACTTACTATAATGGAGCTGATTCTGATGAACCAATTGGAACAGGAAGTAGTATAGAGGATTGTAAAGCTCAAATAGATGAAAAACTAGGAGAGAATCTAAACGAGATGTACGGAGATTCAGACGGAGATTATGATCATGATAAGGATCTAGCAGGTGAAGCAGAAAGGCTTTATGATGCAGGATATACTTTTTTCTTAAAAGGAGAGTTAGAGAAAGCAGAAGCACTTAGACAAGCAGCTTTAGAAAAAGCATCTTTATTAAGTTGGGGAGATGAAGATCTTCCTCCATACGAAAAAGACGATTATCTACAAGGAGCCGATACTCAATATGAAGGAAAACAATCGTTATCTGAATTATTAAAATAAATAAGATGAACAATTTATTAGTAAACGTAACTCCTTTCAAAGCAGTACTTACCGAATCTAAAACAGGCGTATTCGAGGTAACAGGTATTATGCAAAGAGCAGGAGCTAAAAACCAAAACGGAAGAATCTATAAGAAAGAAATTCTTGAACAAGAAGTTCAAAACTACATAGAGAATTTTGTTAAGGTAGGTAATGCATACGGAGAATTAGATCATCCAGAATCAGCAATTGTATCTCTTAAAAACGCTTCACACGTAGTTAAGGAATTATGGTGGGAAGGAGAGGATTTAATGGGACGAGTACAACTACTAAATACTCCTTCAGGAAACATCGTAAAAGAGATAGTAAGAGGAGGACATACAATAGGTATTTCATCTCGAGGTACAGGATCAGTTACCCAGACAAATGAAGGAACTTTAATGGTTCAAGATGACTTTCAGTTAGTATGCTGGGACTTTGTCTCAAATCCGAGTACAGATGGAGCTTTTATGACACCTATTCGCCTTAATGAGGGAAAACAGAATATAAGTAAGTATGCAAAACTAGACTCAATCATAAACAATATACTAAGAGCTTAACTGGTGTAATGGGATAAACTTGCTATTTATAATAAAGAAAGTAAATGGTAGGAATATATAAAATAACATCCCCAACAGGAAAAATATACATAGGACAAAGTACTAAAATAGAACAACGATTCCAGTACTATGAAAAACTAAACTGCACACAACAGGTAAAGTTACTTAGATCCCTACAAAAATACACGCCAGAAAAACATATCTTTGAGATAATTGAAGAATGCAAAAGCACTGAATTAAATGAAAAAGAGAGAAGTTGGCAAGAGTACTACAATGTACTAGACTCTAAAGCAGGATTAAATTTGAGATACACTAAAGTAGGTGACAGATCAGGGTTAATGTCTGAAGAGACTAAAGATAGGATGAGTGACTCAAAAAAAGGAGAGAAGAACTATATGTTTGGAAAAAAACACTCTGAAGAAACAAAGAAGAAGATATCTGAAAAAAGAAAAGGATATAAGGTAAGTGAAGAGGTTAAAAAAAAATTATCTGAACAAAGGTTAGGAATCCCAAAATCAGACAAACAAAGACAAGAAATTTCAGACAGACAAAAAACATCAGAAAAAAATACATTTAGACATACAGTAAAATGTCCACATTGTAATAAAGAAGGTCAAAAACCAAATATGCTTAGATGGCATTTTGAAAATTGTAAACAAATAAACAAATAAAAATGAAAAACGATTTCGATATACACAAATGGCAAGCAAGGTACTTAAAGGAAGAGACAGGAATGCCAATGGACAAGATTATAAGTGCACTACTTGATACTAACGATGGACCAGTAGGACCAAGAAGCGTAATCTACAGAGCACTTGAAGGTGCATACTATAAACAAGCAACGTTAGATAATATAGCAGATGCTTTAATGGAAGCTTTAGAAATTCTAGAACAAGAAGGAGGTCGATTAGATTCTACCGAATTCAGATAAAAAAGTAAGTAGCCCATCCGTAAAACGATGGGTTTCTTGTGTTTTGGAAACTCACATATATTTATTTAAGAATATATCACGATCCTTATGTGATATCTACTTAAAGTAAAATCATATTACGCTACTACTCAATAAGCGTACGACAATCACAAAACAACAAAATGACAAACAAAGATTTATTAAAAGAGGCTATTGCTGAAGCTACCACTATTCGTGAAGCTGCAATTGCTAACGCTAAAGAAGCTTTAGAAGAATCAATCACTCCTCATTTGAGAGAGATGCTTGCTCAAAAACTTCAAGAAATGGATTTGGACGAAGAAGAAATGGAACGTCCTAATGGTACAGAAACTGAAGACGGTACTATCGGTGGTGATCATGGAAACATTGTAAAAGAAGACGACGAAGAAGACACTGAAGAGACTGAAGAAGAAGAAGAAGATGAAGAGGATTTAGATCCTAACGATCCAGATTTTTCTGAAAAACTAAAAGACCTAGTTCGTGATATCGTTGCTCAAGAAACGGGAGCAGAAGAAGTACCAGGAGAAGAAGGCTTAGAGGATATGGAAGATGATAATACAATCGATATCGATACAGACAATGTAGACGAAATTAACATCGATGAATTATTAGCTGAATTAGACGAGATGAACGAAGATGACGGATACGGAAAAGTAAAAGAAGTACCAGGAAAAGGAACTAACAGTTACAGTCGTAAATTAAGCTCTAAAAGAGACGATACCAGTGGAACTCCAGGTGACGGATACATGGAAGAAGAAGAAGTTGACGAAAATTGGGGTGGAGGTGCAGCAGCAGGGAACTTCTCAGTTAAGAAAGGTCAAAAAGACGAAGGTGATCTTGATAAATGGATAGCAGCTATTGCAACTAAAACAGGTCAGACTGTTAAGTCTCTTAAAGACAAGATAATGGGAACTTCTAGTAGTCAAGCTACTCAGACATCTGAGGATCTTCAAGAAGCTCTTAAAGCAGTTAAAATCTTAAGAAACCAACTTCAAGAAGTTAATCTTTTAAATGCAAAATTACTTTATGTAAATAAAGTATTCAAATCAAACAACTTATCTGAAGGTCAAAAAGTAAACGTTATCGCAGCATTTGACAAAGCAGAAACAGTTAAAGAAGTAAAATTAGTTTTCGAAACAGTTTCTAAAAATGTAGTAGTTAAAAAACCTACAACAGTTAAAGAACATAGATCGTTTGCATCTAAAGCAACTGGTATGACAGCAGCTCCTAAAAAAGAGATTATATCTGAAGTATCAGAGCAAGTTTTAAGAATGCAAAAGTTAGCAGGAATTATAAAATAAAAAAAACAAACAAATTCAATTAAAAAATGGAATTAAATCAATTATTAGAAGGCTCTAATAACTACAAGTCACTACAAGCTGATGCAGCTCGTTTGTCTGGTAAGTGGGCTAAATCAGGTTTGTTAGAAGGTATTTCTAACGAAATCGAAAGAAACAACATGGCTATGATTCTTGAGAATCAAGCAAAACAGATCGTATCTGAAGCATCTCAAACAGGTGGTACTGCAACTTTTAGTGCAGGAACTGGTGAGCAATGGGCAGGTGTTGCTTTACCATTAGTACGTAAAGTATTCGCTCAAATTTCTGCTAAAGATTTCGTATCTGTACAACCAATGAATCTTCCTTCAGGTCTTGTATTTTACTTAGACTTTAAATACGGAACAAACCAAGGAACTGGTGGAGCAGGATTTGCAAACGGTGATAATATGTACGGTAACGTATCTACAGCCAACCAAAAAATCGGATTCAACGTAGATGCAGCAGGTGGTCTTTACAATGCAGGTAGATTTGGATATTCAATTAATGATTATACTTCATCTGCTTTAACTTATGCAACAACTCCAAGTGCAACAGCATTCTCTACAGGATCATCTCTTACAGGTGCTACTTTATTGCAAGCTCTTAACTTTGATTCAGCTGCAAGTGCATCTTTAGCAGCAGCAGGTGGTACGTATTTTAAATTAAACATTACTTCAAGTGCATTAGGTACAGGTCAAGTAGACTTAAAAGCTGTAAGATCTATCGTAGTATCTGGTTCAGCAATCACTACATACTATCCACAGTTTACATCTACTACAGATGCTGGTTTAATTACCTTTATCGTATCAGGATCTGTTACAGGTGGTGTTACAGGTATTGTTGCTACTTATGGTGTACAACCAGCAGATAATACAAGAGGTGATTTTGAAGACGGAGCTACTAAGTCAGGTGCTGCTAGTACAATATCTATTCCAGAAATCAACGTTCAATTAGCTTCTGAAGCAATCGTTGCGAAAACAAGAAAATTAAAAGCACAATGGACTCCAGAATTCGCACAAGATTTGAATGCTTATCATTCAATCGATGCTGAAGCTGAATTGACTTCATTGTTATCTGAGTATATCTCTATGGAGATTGACTTGGAATTAATTGATATGTTGATTCAAGATGCTAGAACAGTTGAATATTGGTCAGCTAATAACAACCAAGTTTATTCAGGTGGTGTAGCAGGTACTCCAGGTACAGGTACAATTGGTGCTGGTACTTCAGCTTACTACAATACTCAAGGACAATGGTTCCAAACTTTGGGAACTAAAGTACAAAAAGTATCTAACGCGATTCACCAAAAAACTCTTAGAGGTGGTGCTAATTTCTTAGTATGTTCTCCAACTGTAGCTACAATCTTGGAATCAATTCCTGGATATGCTGCTGATACAAACGGTGACAAAATGGATTTCGCATTTGGAGTTCAAAAAGTAGGTTCATTGAATTCTCGCTTCAGAGTTTACAAAAACCCTTACATGACAGAAAACACAATCCTTATGGGTTATAGAGGTTCTCAATTCTTGGAAACTGGTGCAGTTTATGCTCCATACATTCCATTAATGATGACTCCATTAGTATACGATCCATCTACCTTCACTCCAAGAAAAGGTATCATGACTCGTTATGCTAAGAAGATGATAAGACCCGAGTTTTATGGGAAAATCTTAGTAAATGGTTTAGATACTATCTAATCAATTACTTGATTGAAAAACTAAAGAGAGCTTCGGCTCTCTTTTTTTATGTAAATAACTCTCGGTAGAAGTAGTTTTACGGAATTAGCAGCTATTTATATAAAAAGGAATTATGATAATATATTTATTTAGTTTTCCAAATGGAAAACACTATGTAGGACGAACTAAAAATAGTTTCGAACAAAGATGTATAGAACACAAGAGTAGAGTTGGTAGAACTCAACATCCGTTATACTATGCATTTGAAAAGTATGGATGGAATAACGTAAGTAAGGAGATTATAGATTCTGCAGAAACGCATGAAGAACTTGTAATAAAGGAACTGACCTACATCAACAAATACGATTCTTTATTCAACGGGTATAATTTAACTATCAATACAGAGATAGGAGGAGATAACTGGGAAGGTAGACGAGATACTGAAGAGTACTCTTTATTTGTACAAAAAATGCAAAATATAAACTCAGAAGGACGTATGCACGGGAAGTACCACTCGGATATTACAAGAGAGCTTCAGAAAGAAAAAGCTAAAGGAAGATTTTCCTTAGAATGGTTTCAAGAAAGAAACGGATTAGAAGAAGGAGAGTCCCTGTATAAAGCAAGATGTTTAGCTCTTAAGAATAGAAAATACTCAGATCTGAAAGATCCTTTAACTGGACAGTTTAGAAGAAAGAAATAAATTACTATATTTATAGTAAATAATAACAGTTTATATTTATGGGATCAAACCATCACACAGACGAGGTCTTTACTCAAAAGAGAAAACCAAAAACTCCTATCAAATTCAATCTAGTTCTTAACGAAGAACAAAAACAAGCAAAAGCAATTATTTTAGAAAACCCAGTAACCGTCTTAAAAGGGATGGCTGGTTCAGGAAAGACTCTTGTAGCAGTACAAGCAGCTTTAGATCTCCTGTTTAATAAGGAGGTAGAGAAGATTATTATAACACGTCCAACCGTTTCTAAAGAAGAGATAGGATTTCTTCCGGGAGATATTAAAGAAAAAATGGATCCTTGGTTAGCACCGATATATCATAATCTATATGCTCTTTATAGTAAGGATAAAGTAGATAAAGAATTGGAGAATGGAAACATAGAAATTGTACCATTTGCATTTATGAGAGGTAGGACTTTTCTTAATTCATTTGTAATTGTAGATGAAGCACAAAACGTAACTCACGATCAAATGGAAACTGTAATAGGTAGATTGGGTAAGAATTCTAAAATGGTGATATGTGGGGACACATCACAAATAGATTTAAAAATAAAGAAAGAATCAGGATTTTCCTTCCTGTCTAGGATTGAAGGACAGGTAGAAGGGTTTAGAGTGGTTGAGTTAAAGCAAAATCACAGACACGAAATAGTAGTACCAGTCTTAAGAGTTTATGAACAGTATAGAGATTAATCAATCAATAGGAATAGTTTATAGGTGGAAAAACTTGAAAAATGCTAAGTGGTATATTGGATCACACGAAGGTTGTTCACAAGACGGATACCTAGCAAGTGGCAAGCTCATCCAAAGAAGTTTTAAAAAGCACGGAATAGATAGCTTTGTTAGGCAAATTCTGTACGAGGGAGAAGACTTTAAGGAAATGGAGGAATTTATATTAGAGTTTCTTGATGCAGCCTCGGACCCCATGAGCTATAACCTAAAGAACGCTGCAGTGGGGGGAGATGTTTGGAAAGGTAGAAAAGATACAGTAGCATACAAGGAGCACTTATTGAAACTATCTCAACCAGGAGAAAAAAATGGAATGTACAATAAAAGACATTCAGAAGAGAGTAAAGATTTAATGAGGCAAAGTAGGTTAGGTGGAACTCCTTGGAATAAGGGTAAGACAGGAATCTACTCAAAACAAACGCTTGAGAAGAGAGCTAAGAGTAGGGAAGGATTTGTACACTCTGCAGAAACTAGAGAGGCTATGTCAAAGGGACGGTTGGGAGGATCTAATAGTAATGCAAAACCTGTCACTATATACGGAAGCACCTATCAGACTCTGCAGGAAGCATGCCAAGCATTGGGACTATCACTATACAAGCTACATAAGCTCTTAAAAGTGTACCAAGACTTTAGAGATTGATAAAAAACTGCTATTTATAGATAAACTATACAGATGGCTGCAGGAATACATAATTTTACAATAGAACAAGGAACTACAGTAGATTTTGAGGTACAATATAAAGATTCAAATCTGGTACCTATTGACTTAACTGGATACTCTGGAAGAATGCAAATACGTTCCAATTATGCAGATAATCAACCAGTAACCTACATTACCCTTTCAAGTTCTTTAGTACCAGACGGAACAGGATTGAGTTTTAGTGGCAGTGCTGCAAGAGGATTAAAACCACCTACAAGTGGTTCGATTGGTATATACATTTTAGCAGACTCATCATCAGCCTTCAACTTTGCTAAAGCAAAATACGACCTAGAACTATACTCAGGAAGCTTTACAGTAAGGCTATTAGAGGGGACAGTAACACTAGATAAAGAAGTAACTAGAGTAGTATGATAGTAAACGTATTAACAGACGGAACAACCACTGTAGAAATAATTCAAGACAATCTACCTAATGTTGTAGAGGTTTTTGAATCACCTGCACCCAACGTTGTAGAAGTAATTACAGCAGGCCCACAAGGACCACAAGGTCCACCAGGAACTGGAGGAGGATCCCTAACAGGAGGAATAGATGGGTATATACCTTTATGGAGTGGAAGTGCAGCTTTAACAAGTAGTATAGTAAACCAAATATCAGGATCTTTACAAATATCAGGTTATACTTCCATAACTGGATCTCTTACTCAGGGAGTATTCTCAATAGCATCAGGACAGAGCTCACATGCAGAAGGAGTTAGTACAATAGCCTCAGAATATGGTTCACATGCAGAAGGAGATAGTACAACAGCATCAGGAAATATCTCACATGCAGAAGGAATAGGTACAATAGCCTCAGGATATGGTTCACATGCAGAAGGAGAAGGTACAATAGCATCAGGGGAATCTTCACATGCAGAAGGAGCAGATACAATTGCTACAGGAACTTTTTCACACGCCGAAGGAGACACTACTTTAGCATCAGGATATGCTTCCCATGCAGAAGGAATAGGTACAGTAGCATCAGGACAGAGCTCACATGCAGAAGGAGAAGGTACAATAGCATCAGGAGAATCTTCACATGCAGAAGGAAGTAACGCAGTAGCAACTGGAAACTACCAACACGTACAAGGACAATATAATATAACATCCTCAGTTGCAGGAGCTTTTATTCATGGGAACGGAACATCAAATTCATCTAGATCAAACTTAATCTATGCATACGATTCTACAGTTGAAATAACGGGATCATTAAAAGTAAGTGGTTCAATAACAGGTTCTTTATTTGGAACAGCTTCATATGCAAAAAATGCATCAACCTCTTCAAATATATTAGGAGGTAAAGCCACTCACATACCTTACTTTATAACAGATACAACTTTAGCAACAAGTTCATTATTTCAATCAGGATCAACTAGTGTAATTATTAACCAAGATAATAATACAACAGCAAATCCCGAAGCACTTTATGTTTGGCAACCATCTACAACTTCTTTCAATGTAATATCAGGAAAAGGAAATCTAAATAATTACTTACAATTAAATATAAGTAATACCAATCAAGGTACTAATGCTTCTTCTGATATTGTAGCTACAGCTAATAATGGAGATGAAACCATTAATTATATTGATATGGGTATCAATAGTCAAAACTATTCAGGAGTTGTTGGAGGTCCAAACGATGCTTACCTATACTCAACAGGACAACACTTACATATTGGAAACACAACTCCAAATATGCCAGTTCAGTTCTTTGTAGGTGGAAATAATACCGATACAAATAGAAAATTTGAACTAAACGCAAACGGTCAACACAACATAACAGGTTCATTACAAATAAGTGGAGGTTTAAAAGTAAATCAAGGGATAACAGGTTCTTTATTAGGAAATGCATCTACAGCTACAAATGCTACAAATGCTACTTCTTCTTCATATGCTTTAGTAGCAGACAGTACGCCTTATGCAACAATAGCAGGTAATGGTGGTGTAACAAATATAATAGCAGGATCGGGCATAACACTTCCATTTGGGGGATCAGGAGCAGTTACTATTGTAGCATCAGGCGGAGGAGGAGTTACGATTATCTCAGGATCGGCTGTAACATCTTCATTTATTAATTCAAGTACCTGGACATTTAGTCATAATTTAGGAACAAGAACACCAACTATTACAGTTTTTGATTCAAATTACAATCAAATTATTCCACAAAATATACTACTAGTTGATACAGGAAGCGCTACAATTACTTTTCCAACTCTTGAAAGTGGATTTGCAATAGCATCAACAGGAGGAACAACAGGAACAGCTTTATCGTCTTCGTACTCTTTATTTTCAACTTATGCAGCTTCTGCTTCATATTT
>Ga0114962_10004642_pt1 | contig 10909 bp, 11 predicted proteins | sample C_130820_MF_Meta_FD_87017 | JGI IMG/M metagenome (GOLD analysis project Ga0114962, IMG submission 87017) | Freshwater microbial communities from Lake Croche, Canada to study carbon cycling - C_130820_MF_MetaG | ecosystem: Environmental > Aquatic > Freshwater > Lake | place: Lake Croche, Canada...
CAAGCCACCTAGCGCTGTCATTGTGAAGGGCTCAGCCATGTCATTGCGAAGGGCTCAGCCATGTCATTGCGAAGGGCTCAGCCCTGAAGCAATCCAATGGCCCGCGCCACAGGCTCGGCCTCGCCTCCATGCTTACACAACGTCGGCTACGGCCGACCTGCGATCCGCGCCGTTGCGAAAACTGTTGATATTCGCAGCGTCTCAGGCAGGCAATGATCTTGAAACGTCCAGTTCGTCTTTGCGCAGATCATGGTGGCGAAGCAATGGTGTGAAAAAGAAAGCGCCGCGCAGTCCTGATCATTCGTAATTTTGAAGTGGGGATTCAAAAATGCGGAGTTTCGAAACTGTCAGGCACGAAGCGCAGGTCGGCCGCAGCCGACGTTGTGTAAGCATGGAGGCGAGGCCGAGCCTGCGCTTCGTGCCGAGGGATTGCTTCGCTATGCTCGCAATGACGAAAGCGCCCATGCCACATGCTCGCGTACCACCTCGTTTTCATGGTCTTGCCAACGCTGCAAGGCTTGGCACAGCGCTTGCCGATCGGCGTCTGTCGGGGTTTGGCGCAATGCATTGCCTGCTGCAACCGCCAAGTTTCTTAGCCACCGTACGTGGCCAATACGCCGTATGGCGCTGCCCTCTGTCAGGCGCAAGAAACTGGCCTCATCCCATTGCAACAACGCCGCCAAGGTGGCACTGCCCAAGCCATGTCGCTCGTCAAAGTCGGGCAAGGCTGAGCGTTGGGCGTACTTGTTCCACGGGCACACCAGTTGGCAATCGTCACAGCCATAAATGCGGTTGCCCATCAGGGGGCGAAGCTCTAAAGGGATGCTGCCTTGGTGCTCAATGGTCAGATAAGAGATGCAGCGCCTCGCGTCTAAGCGGTAAGGCGCGGTGATGGCCTGGGTGGGGCAGACGCTGATACAAGCGCTGCAAGTGCCGCAATGCTCGGATTGAACAGCGGTTGGCTCTAGTGCGATGTCAACAAAAATTTCACCCAAGAAAAAAAACGAGCCTGCCTCGCGGTGCAACACCAAGGTGTGTTTGCCACGCCAACCCATGCCGCTGCGCACCGCCAACTCGGCCTCCAGCACGGGCGCTGAATCGGTGAACACGCGGTGCCCCACAGCGCCGAGCGCCGCTTGCAAGTGGTCGGCGAGTTGCTGCAAGCGTTGGCGCATGACCTTGTGGTAGTCCCGCCCACGGGCATACACCGACACCACAGCTTGCATGGGGTCGTGCAAGCGCTGCATTTCGTGGTCAATCCAATCACCAGAGCCACAAGCGCTGTCTTTGGGCAGGTATTCCATGCGCGCTGTGATGACGCTCAAGGTGCCCGGCACCAATTCGGCAGGTCTGGCGCGGGTGATGCCGTGGCGCTGCATATAAGCCATCTCGCCGTGGTGCCCAAGGGCCAGCCAAGCCAGCAATCCGGGCTCCGCATCGCGCAGATCGACAGGGGCCACGCCAATTTGGGAGAATCCAAGTTGCAAACCCCAGTCGCGCAGTTGCGCGAGCAACGCAGATTGATTGATGGACACAGATTCCCTTTGAACGAAACCCCGATTGTAAAAACCCTGCACTGGCCCGATGAGTCAGCATGCGCGGCATTTGCCCAGCGCTTGGCACTGTGTCCGGCGCTGGCCTGTGCAGTGGTGTGTTTGCATGGCGAATTGGGGGCGGGCAAAACCACCTTCTGCCGTTACCTGCTGCAAGCCTTGGGGGTGACAGATCGCATCAAAAGCCCCACCTACACCGTGGTGGAGCCTTATGAAGTGACATCGAATGGCAGTCCCCTTTGCATTTGGCACTTCGATTTTTACCGCTTCAACGATCCGCGCGAATGGGAAGACGCCGGTTTCAGAGACATGTTTGCAAGCCTTGGCTTGAAGATTTGCGAGTGGCCCGACAAAGCCCAAGGTATGTTGCCCACCGCTGACTTGGACATCCATTTGAGCGTCAACGCCGATGGCAGCCGCGATGTGCGCTTGTGCGCCCACACCGCATTGGGTGAAGATTTAACCGCATGAAGCAGCACAACCGCCAACGCCGACAACTGCTGCAAGCCAGTGGCGTGGTTTTGCTGTTGGGTCGAGCGCAATTGGCGTGGGGCGCGAGCATTTTGGCGGTGCGGGTGTGGCCAGCAGCGGAGTACACCCGCGTGACCATCGAGTCTGACACCTTGCTGAAAGTGCAGCACACCTTTGTCGCCAACCCGCCTCGCTTGGCAGTGGACATCGAGGGCATTGAACTCAATGCCGCGCTGCGTGAGTTGGTGGGCAAAGTGCGCAATGACGACCCTTTCATCACGGGTGTACGCATTGGTCAATTCACGCCCACCATCGTTCGCTTGGTGCTGGACTTGCGCCAACCGGCCAAGCCACAGGTGTTTGCACTGGCGCCAGTGCAAGCGGGGCAATCGAATTTTCAGCACCGTTTGGTGTTGGACCTCTATCCCAGCCAAGAGGCTGACCCCTTGGAAGCTTTGATCGCCCAGCAGTTGATGGCGGACAAACCACCCTTGGTCGCAGATGCCTTGGGCGAGATGATTGCCAGCCACCAAAAATTGGCCACAGGCATGACCGCTTCACCGCCTGTGACCGCCGTGCCGACGCCCGCCTTGCCATCGACCCCCACCGCCTCCAAAACGGCGGAGATGACCGACCGTTTTGTCGTGGTGGCCTTGGACCCTGGGCATGGCGGGGAAGACCCCGGCGCCATAGGCCCCAACGGCACACGTGAAAAAGACGTGGTGCTGCAAATCGCCCGCCTCTTGCAAGAGCGCATCAACAAAACTGTGCTCAAAACCAAGCGCGGTGAGTTGCCATTGCGCGCGTTTCTCACCCGTGACGCTGATTTCTTTTTGCCACTCCATGTGCGTGTGCAAAAGGCGCAAAAAGTGCAAGCCGACTTGTTCATCAGCTTGCATGCCGATGCGTTCTTGACGCCACAGGCACGTGGGGCGAGCGTGTTTGCGCTCAGCCAAGGTGCTGCCTCGAGTGCTGCGGCGCGGTGGATGGCCAACAAAGAAAACGGTGCCGATGCGATTGGGGGCTTGAACATCAAGGTGCAAGACCAGCATGTGCAACGCGCTTTGCTCGACATGAGCACCACCGCGCAAATCAATGACAGCCTGAAATTGGGCAGCGAAATGCTGGGGCAAATTCGGCGGGTGGGCAAACTGCACAAGCCGCAAGTAGAGCAAGCCGGTTTTGCGGTTTTGAAAGCCCCTGACATTCCCAGTTTATTGGTGGAGACCGCCTTCATCAGCAACCCTGAGGAGGAAGCTTTGCTCATCAGTTCGGGCTACCAAAACCAATTGGCCGATGCGTTGATGCGTGGCATCGAAAATTATTTTTTACGCAATCCGCCGTCAACCAGAAACCGCTCTGCTTAAACCGGCCATGGCGACCCGCCACAGCCAAGCGCTTTAGCGTTGAGCCCGCCAAGCGCCCCACACGGAAAACAAACCGGGAACCAAAATCATGGCCCAAATAATTTTGTCCAGGTGCGCTTTGACCCAGCCGATGTGGCCAAACAAATAGCCTGCAAGACCAATGCCACACACCCACAGCACAGCACCGATGACGTTAAAGAGCGAGAAGCGGCGACGGTCCATGTCGGCCACACCCGCCACAAACGGCGCAAAGGTGCGCACAAACGGCATGAACCTTGCCACAACGATGGTGATGCTGCCAAAGCGTTCGTAAAAAGCATGGGCTTGGTCGTAGGCGTGGCGATTGAACCAACGCGTGGGGGTGTTCAACAAACGCTGACCAAAATGCCGTCCAACCAAAAAATTGCATTGGTCGCCCAACACGGCAGCCACGCTGAGCAGCAACAGCACCAGCGGCAAACTGAGCAATCCCGCCCCAGCCATGGCACCCACCACAAACAGCAAAGAGTCACCCGGCAAAAAAGGCATTACCACCAAACCGGTTTCAACAAACACCACCAAAAACAATATCGCGTACACCCACACGCCATAGGCTTGCACAAAGGCCTCCAAATAGCGGTCGATGTGCAGCACAAAATCCATCAGCAAGGTTAAGGTGTCCATCACGAGATTATCACTGGCCGTTGTTGCCCCTTTAGAATCCGTCGTGTGAACGCCCCCACCTCTGCGCGACGTCCCATCCGCGAACTCCCCGATGAACTCATCAGCCAAATTGCCGCCGGCGAGGTGGTCGAACGACCCGCGTCGGTGGTACGTGAATTGGTGGACAACGCTTTGGACGCAGGCGCTACCCAAGTGGTGGTGCGATTGGTCGAAGGCGGGGTGCGCCTCATCAGCGTAGAAGATGACGGCATGGGTTTGCTGGCCGCCGACATGCCGCTGGCTTTGCGCCGCCACGCCACCAGCAAGATCAGCAATTTGCATGACCTCGAATCGGTGGCCACCATGGGTTTTCGTGGCGAGGCGTTGGCTGCCATCGCCGCTGTCAGTGAACTCTCTCTTGCCTCTCGCACCGTCGGTCAAGACCACGCCATGCAACTCGATGCGCGCAGTGGCGAGTTGCGCCCTGCCGCCCGCAGCGTGGGCACCACCGTCGAAGTGAAAGAACTGTTTTTCAGCACCCCTGCCAGACGCAAATTTTTAAAGTCAAGCGCCACCGAACTGGCGCATTGCCTAGAGTCCTTGCGCCGCCATGCCTTGGCTCGCCCTGACGTGGGCTTTGCGCTGTGGCACGACGGCAAACTGGTGGCGCAGTGGCGCGCACAGACGCACGATAACGCCTTGGATGCGCGGTTGGCCGATGTATTGGGTGAAGAATTTGTCCAGGCCTCGGTGGCGGTTGACCATGTCCATGCAGGCCTGCGGGTGCTGGGTCGGGCCGGTTTGCCCGACGCAGCAAGGTCTAGGGCTGACCACCAATTTGCCTATGTGAACGGCCGCTATGTGCGTGACCGCGTGCTGGGTCACGCGGCCCGAAGCGCTTACGAAGACGTGTTGCACGGACAGCGCCAACCGGTGTATGCGCTGTACCTTGCCATTGATCCCGCACGGGTGGATGTGAATGTGCATCCCACCAAAATCGAGGTGCGGTTTCGCGACAGCCGCGAAGCCCATCAAGCGGTGCAACACGCTTTGACGCAAGCTTTGTCGGTGTCGCGTGCCGGCCAAAACATGAGCACCCGCAGCGCCTTGGCGTCGCACACGGGTTCCATTTCCGCTTTAAACACCTTCAACCAAAGCGCCTTGCCTTGGACGGCGCCACCGGCAGGCCATGTGGTGAACGACTTGGCGCAACTGTGGCAGCCCAGCGTGTTGCACACGCAAAGCCCCAGCGTTGAATTCACGCCTTTGCCCGAGGGCGAATGGCCTTTAGGCAAGGCCTTGGCGCAGTTGCAAGGCGTGTACATCTTGGCCGAGAACGCCCAAGGCTTGGTGGTGGTGGATATGCATGCGGCACACGAGCGCATCGTCTACGAGCGCTTGAAAACCCAACTCGCGCAACACCAACTGCAAAGCCAATCACTGCTTATTCCCTCCTCGTTTGCCGCCACGCCCCAAGAGATGGCAACGGTGGACACCCATGCCGCCACTTTGGCCGCTTTGGGACTGGCGATTGAAGCCTTGGGGGCGCAATCCTTGGTGGTTCGCGCCGTGCCGGCCACACTCGCACAAGGCGACGCGGTGGCCTTGTCGCGCAATGTGTTGGGCGAGTTGGCGCAACACGAGGCCCACGACGTGTTGCAACGTGCCAAAGACGATGTGCTGGCCGCCATGGCTTGCCATGGCGCGGTGCGAGCCAACCGGTTGCTGAGCTTGCAGGAAATGAACGCCTTGCTGCGCCAAATGGAAGCGACCGAGCGTGCCGACCAATGCAACCATGGGCGCCCCACATGGCGACAACTGGGTATGCGCGATTTGGACAGTTTGTTTTTAAGAGGACGTTGATGCACGCCAATTTGGTGATTTTGTTGTTGTCCTTGTCGATTGGTTTGCAACCCGTCTCTACCGATTTGTATTTGCCCGGTTTGCCCGGCTTGGCGCTGGACTTGCAAGCCAGTGTGGGCATGGTGCAGTACACCCTCAGTGGCTTGTTGTTGGCGTTTGGCATCTCGCAACTGTTTTGGGGGCCGTTTTCGGACAAAGTGGGCAGACGCCCCATCATGCTCACCGGCTTGGTGGTGTATACCGTGGCGGCGGTGGGCTGTGTGCTCAGTCCCAGCATCGAGGTGTTGGTGGCGTGGCGGGTGTTGCAAGGCGCGGCCATGGGTGCGGTCATCACCAGTGCAAGGGCGGTGGTACGCGACCTGTACACCCCTTTGCACGGCGCCAAAGTCATGTCCAAGGCCATGACGGGTTTGGGGCTGATGGCTTGCACCAGCCCGCCCTTGGGCGGCTTTCTCAGCCAACACTGGGGTTGGCGTGTGGCGATGGTGTCGGTGGTGACCTATGCCTTGTTCACCATGGGCTTGGTGGCTTGGCGTTTCAAAGAAACCATCACCACCCGCAACCCGCATGCCATGCACCTGCCCACCATGCTGCGCATTTGGGGCGAGGTGTTGCGCCACCCGACCTTCCGTGCGTTTGCGCTTTTGTCTTTGGCGGCTTATGGCGCTTTGTTCACCTACCTTGCCAGTTCATCGTTCATCTTCATTCAAGTGCTGCACCTGACAGGCTTGCAACTGGGTTGGATATTGGCGTCGATGTCGGTGGTCTATATCACCGGCACCGTTGTTTGTCGGTTTTTACTTCGCCACTTGGGTGTGCGCAAAACCATCGCGCTGGCCGGTCTGTTCAGCTTGGGCAGTGGCCTGTCTTTGTGCTGGATGGTCTATGGGGGTGAGCCCACCGCCATCGGCTTGGTGCTGAGCATGTACCCCATGGTGCTGGCCCACGGGGTGCATCAACCGATTGGGCAAAGTGGCGCTGTCGGCCCCTTTCCCTTGTCTGCGGGCGCGGCCTCGGCGATGAATGGTTTTTTGATGATGGTGGCGGCGTTTGCCACGGGCTTGTGGCTGAGCCACAGCATTGATGGCAGCTTGTTTCCATTGGCGCATGGCATTGCGTTTTGGGGCACCGTGCTGGCCTTGACCGCTTGGACCTTGGTGCAGTGGCATGGTGAACCCGTCCAAGCCAACTGAGTGGTTTCCCGCTTGGGACGCCTTGGCGCTGGTGGGTCCCACCGCCAGCGGCAAAACCGCTGTGGCCATGGCTTTGTCAACAGCGTTGCCGATGGAAATCATCAGCGTCGATTCAGCGCTGGTTTACCAAGGCATGGACATTGGCACTGCCAAGCCCACGGCGGCCGAGCGCAAAGCGGTGGTGCATCACCTGATCGACATACGCGACCCCGCGCAAAGCTACAACGCTGCCGACTTTGCAAGAGACGCCACTGATTTAATTCGCGACATACGCGCCAGAGGCAAATTGCCGCTCTTGGTGGGCGGTACCCTGTTGTATGTGAAGGCATTGATCGATGGTCTGGACGACTTGCCTTTGGCTGACCCTGCTGTTCGCGCTGACATCGACGAAGAGGCGCATGACAAAGGCTGGCCAGCCCTGCACGCCGCATTGGCCTTGGTGGACCCGCAAGCCGCGCAACGCTTGCCACCCCATGATGCGCAACGCATCGGGCGGGCTTTGGAGGTGTGGCGCATCACCGGCAAGCCTTTGTCGTCTTTCTTTGGGGCCACCCGCGTGGCGGGGCCGCGCATTGGCTTGTTGTCACTGGAACCCCAAGACCGCGCTTGGTTACACCAACGCATAGCGCAACGCTTTGACGCCATGCTGGAACAAGGCTTGGTGCAAGAGGTGACAGGCTTGCGCGCACGTGCGGATTTGCACCCCGATGTGCCCGCTATGCGCTGCGTGGGTTACCGCCAAGTGTGGGAGGCTTTGGACGCCATCGACAACGGTATCCCTGAGGCGACGGCGATGCGTTTGATGCGCGAGCGTGGCATCGTGGCCAGCCGACAACTCGCCAAGCGCCAACTGACGTGGTTGCGTGGCATGCCTGAGCGGCAGGTGGTGGCTTGCGACAGCGCCACGTTGATGGAAGATGTGCAAGCGGTATTGGCGCAGTGGCAGACTTGATCGATTGGCAGTGCCTTCACGCCGACAATGACCTGTTGGTGGTCGCCAAACCTGCAGACTGGCTCAGTGTGCCCGGGCGTGGGCCTGACAAGCAAGACTGTTTGCTGGCACGGGTACAGCAACGCTACCCCCAAGCTTTGGTGGTGCATCGCCTAGACCAAGCCACCTCGGGACTGATGCTGTTTGCCCTTAACCCACTGACGCAACGTCAACTGAGCATGGCGTTTGAAGGTCGGCAAGTGGACAAGCTTTACATGGCGTGGGTGGAGGGTTTGTTGCCTGTCAGCGACGACTGGCAAACCATCGATTTACCCATACAAGCCGACTGGGACAGACGCCCTTTACGCATCATCAGCACCGCCGGACAAGCCAGCAAAACACGTTGGCGCTGTGTTGCTCACCATGCTCAAGAGACGGCCTCTTTGCTGGAACTGCAACCCCTGACCGGTCGTACCCATCAGCTGCGGGTGCATTTGCAAGCCACCGGTCATCCCATTTGGGGCGACGCCTTGTACGCACCCCCCGCCGTGCAAGCCCGCAGCCCCCGCCTCATGCTGCACGCCCATACACTTGCCTTCACCCACCCCCGACAATTAATCGGGGTCAGATTCCAATTACCTGTTAATTGGGGTCAGATCCCAATTGTTTCGAAAGCAACTCACCTATGACACAACTCACCATCCTCACCGGCGCTTCACGCGGCATGGGCTTGGCCATGGCCGAGCAACTTTGCACCGCCCAGCGCACCCTGCTGTGCATGTCACGCGGCAGTTCGGATGCTTTAGCGACGCTGGCGAAAAAAAACGGCACCACGCTGATCCAGTGGCAAGCCGATTTGGCGCAGCCCCAAGCCGTGGCAAACAAACTGTTGGCTTGGTTACAAACGCAAGAGGGCAACGCCTTCAGCCAAGCTGTTTTGATCAACAACGCAGGGGTGATTGGCCACTTGGGTTCGTTCGAGCAAGCCACGCCCAGCAGCGTGCAACAAGCCTTGGCCATTAACTTGGCCGCGCCCATGTTGCTCACGCAGGTGTTCTTGCAAGCCACCCGCGCATGGCCTGCCAAGCGTCAGGTGTTGCAAATATCGTCGGGACTGGGGCGACGCGCCATGGCAGCCAGCGCCGTGTATTGCGCCACCAAAGCGGGCTTGGACCATTTCAGCCGTGGCGTGGCATTGGACGAGGCTTTGCTGGCCAACCCCGCACACATTGTGTCGCTCGCGCCTGGGGTGATAGACACCGATATGCAATCCGATTTACGCGCTGGCAACCCCAGCGGTTTCCCCGAGCAAGCCAACTTCATCCAACTCAAGCAAAGCGGCTCGCTCACCTCACCCGCCGACGCAGCTGCAAGGGTGTTGGGCTTTTTGGCGCGTGCGGACTTTGGCAGCAGTGTGGTGGCGGATGTGAGGGGTTGAGGTCACGGGCTTGCCGTCATGGCAAGGACTTCGCTTTGCGCAGTGACCACGCCAACAATGCCACGCCAAAGAGCACCATGGGCACGCACAACCACTGCCCCATGCTCAAGCCCATGGCAAGCAAGCCAAGGTGGGCGTCAGGCTCGCGGAAATACTCGGCAACGAAGCGCAACAAGCCATAGCCCACCAAGAAGGCACCCGACACCCAGCCCAGCGGGCGGGGCTTGCGCGCCAGCCACCACAACACCGCAAACAGCAGCAAACCTTCCAGCAAAAATTGATAAATTTGCGAGGGGTGGCGCGGCACCAAGCTGCCACTTTGCGGAAACACCATGGCCCACGGCAAGTTCGGGTCGGCAGCGCGGCCCCACAACTCACCGTTGATGAAGTTGCCCACCCGCCCCGCCGCCAAGCCCGTGGGCACGCAAGGCGCCACAAAGTCGGTCACTTCTAGCCAATGCCGACCACGCTTCCAAGCCAGCAAGGCCAGGGCGGCGATCACGCCCAACATGCCGCCGTGAAAACTCATGCCGCCTTGCCAGACATACAACACCTCCAGCGGGTGCTGGGCGTAATACGCGGGTTTGTAGAACAGGCAATAGCCTATGCGCCCGCCCAAAACCACGCCAAACACGCCCCAGCTCATCAAGTCGTCCACGTCTTGCAAGGACCACAGGCCTTGCGCTTGTAAGCCAGCGTAGGGCGGGTGCTGCAAGCGCTGTCGCGCCAGCAAGACAAACAGCACAAAGGCCAGCAGGTAAGAAATGCCGTACCAGTGCACAGCCAAGGGGCCAATGGCCAAGGCCACGGGGTCAAATTGGGGGTGTATCAACATAGCCTCTATTGTGCGACAGGGTGAGAACGCTGGGGTTTTCTAAAAAACGAATACTTAAATTACATAAAAACAACAAAAATAACTAAAAGTAGCGGCAAAAATTGCCAAATGTGAACTTAATTGTTGAAACATAAAAAAGACTTGATTAGTATTCGTTCAAGCAAAGTTTTAATTCAAAGGTTTAACTTTTCTGTTTCAATCAACTTTTACTTCAAGGAGTTCCTCATGATCAAAAATTTAAGCATCCAAAAAACCGCCTTCGCCGCCTCCATGGCTCTGGCGCTCATTTCCGCCCAAGCCCAAACAGCTGATGGCACTGTCGTCATCACTGGCCAAGTCAGTGCCAACACCTGCAAATTGAATATTTCAGATGCTTCCGGTGTTGCCCCCACAAACAACGGTGTCCGCGGAATTTCGCTAGGAACCATCAGCCCAGCTAGCGCATCTGGCGTCGCAGCAGGCGGGGCGCTGGGAACCAAACAGACCATCAACTTCACATTAACTAATTCCACTGGTTCTGGGACCTGCACATTTCTATCTGGCAGTTACCTTCGGCGCTGATGGTGCCGTTATCCTCAAGGGCACAATAACCGAGGGTAAAGATTACATAAGAATC
>Ga0114962_10004643_pt1 | contig 10909 bp, 12 predicted proteins | sample C_130820_MF_Meta_FD_87017 | JGI IMG/M metagenome (GOLD analysis project Ga0114962, IMG submission 87017) | Freshwater microbial communities from Lake Croche, Canada to study carbon cycling - C_130820_MF_MetaG | ecosystem: Environmental > Aquatic > Freshwater > Lake | place: Lake Croche, Canada...
AAGAATTTTTAAAAAGTATTTTAGAAATGCTTAATAATAATAACTTGGATTTGGGGTTAGGGGCGACTTTAATTAAATGTGAAACAGGGTCGGGGTGGTGCATAGATTTTTTCGCTGATTCGGTGTGTGAGTTGACGGATGTGCCGATTAATTATAATAACGTGGTTTTCTTGATGAGAGATTTAAATAAGCAAAACTATATTCTTTATAAAAAATTCCATCGCGGGTTCTTTTACATTGACTTGAAAGATGTTGTTGTTATTGATTCTTCAACATTTGTTTGTGTTAATCATCGCTGTGTTGAAAATATTAATATTGAAGGGAATTTTGTTTTTAATTATCCGTTCTCTCGCGCATCGGAGAGCGCTTTCTTTTCCCCTGAGTTGTTATCTTTGGAAAAAATACCAGCGGAAGTTAATTATAAATGTTTTTACTATAGTTTAGGTGCATTGGGAATATATTTGCTTTTCGGGAAAAAAGTGGATTCTTGTAGAGAAGGACTAGAGAAGATTGTTGGTTCTATATGTAACACTAAATTGTATTGGACTTTATTGAGATGCGCATCGGTTGATTGTGAGAGAAGAGATCTATTGTTTATATGACGTCTTGGGTTTTGTTTTTATCTCCAAATATGTTATATATGTCTATTCAAGCATTCAAAAGGAAAGCAGTTATTAATTATGGTTCAAACAGATCGGGTAAACCTCCGGGAGGTCTTTGGGTAAGCCAAGGCCCTTTTGGGAATAGGAGTAAGGGGAATGGGGAGTTCTCTCTTTTATCTCCAGGAACTGCCGGGTTTTCTATCAATGGTGGAACTCGCAACGTCGGATATATAGGTAAAAGCAGCGCATTCTCAAAGAATGGCACTCCTTTTTATGGGCAATTTCCAAGAGGAAGTGGTGGATGCTGTGGAACATATTCTAGCCCCCAACCACTTATGAATTCCCCTCTTGTTAGAGGCATAACCCAAGGTCAACAATTTGAATATATTAAGCCTTCTGTTCTCTCTACGAAGGGAATGTTGGAGAAGAAATATAAATGGATTAATAACGGGCAATACCCCAACTATTGGGTTCAACCTCAGAACGCTAATGATAACCTTTCCGATAATGGAAGCCAATGGTTATATATCCAAACCAAGGCAGCTGCCAACGATTGCGTTGTTGACACTAATAAACCTGAAATTTATGTTGGTCATCGCATTAAGGGTGGGCCAACTGGTTGCAGCACAACTACTGCGCATTATACTAGTTTCAATACAATTAGTTCTAACGCTGGTTACACAAAGACCTTGTATCAACCACAAGACTCAAGCCAACACACGTTAAGAATTCAAAGAAAATGCGCGAATCCAATTGGTCCTTTAAAACCGTTCCCTTTTGCTACAAACGGTGGGTCAAATAACAGTAAGGGCAATTATTATACGCCGCCTCCTATCAGCCAAGTTTATTACAAGACTCCTCCCGCGTGGTATTGGGCGGTTAAACCTGGTCAAACAAATTAATAAAAAATAATAAAAATAAAAATATATTATATAATCCATGGTTAATTCTGCATTATATAATAAGCTTTTCAAAGGCGGGAAGCCTCACAGTGGGCACGCCATTTATAATCTTATGGGGGGTCAAAGAGGCGGCTCGTCTTTTTTAAATTTATTGAACAGCAAGAAGGAGTTTTTGATCATGGTTTTCGCGAACTTGATCGCTCAATTGGGAATAACTTACTACTTCATGACAAACTATAAGGGTGGGGCTAGTGCTGCTGGTGGTTCTGGTTCTGGTTTATATTGGGGATTGTTTGTTGTTGAAATCCTAATTATATTTGCTTTAGCATTGATTCCCATGCCGGCTTGGCTCAAGTTTATCTTGTTTTCAGTGTTTTCTGCTTGTTGCGGCGTTACGCTCTCTTTCATGAAAAAGTCAGTTGACCCAAATATTATTCAAATGGCTATAGTCGGAACTATGAGCATTTTCGGCGTTATGTTTTTATTTGGCGCTGCATTGATAATGTTTGGTGTTAATCTTGGTCTTCAATTTGCTGCATTCTTATTCTATGCGTTATTATTGTTAATCATTTTTCAAATTGTTACCTTATTTTCAGGTGGCTCCATGAGATGGATTTATATTTTGTCATTGGTCTTATTTTCTCTCTACATTATTTATGACACGAACAATATTTTACAGAGAGAATATTACGGAGATTTTATAACCGCTTCATTGGACTACTATTTGGATGTGTTGAATATTTTTATTGATTTGGTTGGAATGTTTGGTAGTAACAATTAAAAATGATTTAAACGTAATACGGGGTTATATTGTAAGAGATGGCAGGGTTTTATTCATTTACTGCGTGCGATCGTGTAATGGAGTTGCGGATTTTTGTGGATAAGAGCGACAATGTCTTGAATGATATGTATATTAATTCTGCTCTCGCTCATAACGCGCATATGCATAATTCGGATTATCCCGATGCTGGGTTTGATCTTTTTACTCCTGTTGAGACTAATTGCTCTTCTCAAAATGTAAATAAAATTAATTTTTCGGTATCATGCTCCGCTCGCATGGTTTGTGAGAATGGTAAGAGTTATAACACTGGTTTTTTTATGATGCCTCGGTCTAGTTTGTCGGGAACTCCTCTGCGTCTAGCAAATAGCGTTGGCGTTATTGATAGCGGTTATCGCGGGAATTTGATTGGTAAGTTTGATTGTTTGGGCGTGGATCACGTCGTTCAACAGTATGATAAGTTGCTGCAAATTGTTGCTCCCGGAATGGTTCCCATTTATGCGACGATTGTTAACAGCACCGACGAATTGGGTGGTGTCACTGAGCGCGGGTCTGGTGGGTTCGGTTCCACTGGTCGTTAAGTCGGGATGCGTGTCTGCGCGTATTTATTTATTTTATTTATATATTATAGTTACGAATGGTCTATAATATATTTCCAAAAAATGACGATAGAACTAATATTGGTGTTATGTTAGTTGTTGTTTTATTGGCTGTTCTAGTAAACGTGAAACCAAATTATTTCAAGTTTTTATTTAAATCCATTTTAGGAAACTTAATACTCGCTTTTGCGATTATTGTTATAGGTATGTTTGATGTTAAGTGGGGAATTGGGTTCGCCGCGGTGGCTTTCATTATTTATCAGGCATTTAAGATTAGCTGCATTGAAGGATTCACATCATCGTCTAACGCAGGGGTAAGATCGGATGGGGGGTCCGTGTGGGGGTTATTTCCCGAGGGATATCCTATTCCTAAGACCATGGTTTGGCCACAAAGTGTTATAAAAGAATTTATCGCATTTCAAAAAATTCATAACCCCAACTTGCGATTTGATTTAGATGTTATTCAGACGCAAGCGAGCGCTGAAGATGTGAAAACTTTATTGAAAACTGGAAAATGGCCGTGGTCTCCGGATGTTGTTACGTTGTATAAGAATGCTATTTCACAGAACAATATAATTAATAATGAACCCGGAGCTTCGTTGGAGAACGCGCAATCTGTTTATAACCAGACTGCTATTGTTGAGTTATTAGCGTGGAATACCAAGGAGGGGTCATTTTTATTGAACGGGGCTATTATTAAACATACCGACGGAATGCCGGATAATATTAATAATCTCGTTCGTTGCGGAAAGGATAGCGCGAGTGGCGCGATTTCTATGCAAAAAGTTTTGTATACTGGGTATAATGGTGTTAACGGTAGCTTGGTTTCAAATGTGAAGCCTATAGCGAATGAGGATATTCCCAAAGAGGTTAATGGGTTTAAGTTTTTGAATTCTTCAGCGTGCAATCCTTGTGGGGCGATTGACGACCCGGCTGATTACTCTTGCCCCTTTTCTTTGAATGTTGGAGACGGTGCTCAGGTAAGTAATGTGTGGCAGCAATTATGGGGTTTGAATTCTTCTGGTAACACTGTTAATGGCGGAAAAAAGACTGATGTTTTGACGCCCGAAACAGTCGCTACGTCATTCAATAAAAAGGATTTTCCTATTTTGAGTCAATTAAGTGAAGAGCTTATGAAAGGTGTTTCGTATGTTAACGTCTCATTTAAAAAACCTGGTGATCTAGATGCTTCTTCTATTTCTGGGTCTGGGCAAAATATTGGAAGTGTTAGTGGGTCAAGTGTTCCTGCTATTATTACTAATGGAAGTCGCGATGATAAGATTTATTACGGAACAAAAAATAGTTTCTAAGGGATTTTGTTTTTTTATTTTTTTTGTCTGTTTTGTCTTGTTGTTTTTTTTGGTTATGTTTGTGAAATGATTTTGTTTTTCATTTTACAAAGACGGAGACGGAGAAAGAGAAAGAGAAGGGAACGGAATATTTGGAACTGTATCTGGGACTAGATCTAGATCGGTGATATTTTGTTCTCCTGTAAGTCGCCGCATCATCGCCATTTGTCTTGGCGTTGTGTAAGTTCGCGTTACTCCTCGTTGCAATGCGGCTGGGGAAGGAAGGTCGTTTAAGTCGTTGTTGTTGTTGGGGTCTAGCGCATTTTGGCGGCGGAGACCAAAGATATTCCTTGTTGCAAAATCGCTTGGGTCAATATAATTCGTGTTGTTGGAAGTCTGCCGCCCTTGAGAGTTGCTTTTTGACATTGTATACAGTGCGGATCTTGGCCCTCCGAACGTCTTTGCAATAACCGTTAGGTCTGCAATTAGAGTGTTGATAAGATCGTCATTTTCTAGACCATTTTCGGTAGCGTATTGTTGCATGAACCTGGTGAATTCTACAATATCCTTTCTGATTGTCTTGCTTTTTTCCTTGTATGCTTCTCTACTTGGTGTGGTTGGTGTTTGGATCTCTGATGTGATTGAATGCTCGTGCGCTTTGTAGAGAAGTTCCTGAGTTCGTTGGCGAAACATATGCGCGGAAAGATCGGTTGGAAATATTTGATCCGTTTCCGCGTTAATAAGGTTGGGAAGCGGAATGTTATCGTCGCTAATAAGGGTTGGTTCTTGTTCTTGTTCTTGTTCTTCTTCGTGGATTTCGCTTTGGGCGAGGATATTGACCACTGTGTCGTCTGGCGTAGTTGATCTCAGGTGATAAGTCTTGGTTGCCTCGCTGACAATAGACGGGATTTTGAGTTCCTTAGACCAAGTGTTGGTCTTGTAATCATAAATCTCAGCATTTTCAACTTGGATAATCACGTTTTTGAGTGCGGTATAAAGCATCTGATGAATCACCTCGCCGAAGACTAGCGCGGCTTTTTCAATCTCTGCTACATAGAAGTAGTGGCCGTTTGGCTGAGCATCCGCGAGTTGATGTAGGCCTACAGCGTTGTGGTCGTGACCGAACCCTATGAAAACGTTTGTGCAGTTGGGGGCGACTTGCTTTGCCATTTCCGCGTAAGACGTTGACTTGCCTTGATTGGCTTGCCCATCTGTGAGGGTAATATTTGTCTGTCGGATTTTTTTTTTTTGGGCGCGGTTTTTGGCTCGGGTTGCTTGGGCATTGAGCGCCTGATAGATGTCCGTTCCTCCGCGGGGTTGCATTTGATCTAGTTGCGATCTTAGATGGTCTGTTGTTTCGGCGGGGTCTTTTGTGATTTCTGCGTCTTGGAAAACGGTTTCAACCTTGTCGTCAAATGCGTAGGTTGCCATGGTCACGGATGCGTCAGGGGTCTTTGAAAGTGCCGTCACGATATTTTTTAGCGTGTGCTTTGCGTGCTGCATTTTTGTCTTTCCGTCAGAACAATTGTCGTCCATGGACCCCGACATGTCGCAATTCGTGTCTAGAACGTGGTGGGCTCTTGACATTGGAGTGTCGGCAATCTTTATTTCAAGTGTTCCGAACTTTTGGTTTGGGTTGTCGGGGAATAAGTTGAAATTGTATGTATTAGATGGTGGATTTTGTTCTTGGGGTTGGCCTTGTTCTTGGTCTTGTTGTTGTTCTTGATTTAAAATGGGAATGAGTTTGGGATTGGCAGCTGTGTGAAATTGCAAAATCACTGACTCAATGATATTTTCTCTTTTGATGATGGGCTCCATTCTTCTTTATTGTCTTAATTGTAATTATTACATTTTAAGAATTTCAATTTTTTTGCATTCGGTGGGTTGGAATTAATTTATTAGCGAAAACCAATTTAGAATTAGTATTTCATTTTATATTATAATGGAAAAGCAAGACGAAACTGAAGAGAAGAAGCCCGAGCCTAGGCTTGTTGATGTTAATGTCGCAGATGAAAATGTGGCATTGAATTTGCTTGTTGGGTTTTTGTCGCTGGCTCAACGTCGTGGTGTTTTTAATATGGAGGAGTCTGCTAAGATTTGGGAGTGTGTTCAGAGGTTCCAGAAGAAGACCTAATCCACTTTGGGAAAGTGGAGCAAATCAACTTTAAGAAAGTTGAGCAAAATTCTTCCACTTTGGGAAAGTGGAGCAAAATCAACTTTTAAGCGAAGCGACTGTCGCCCTTTGGGCTTAAAAGTTGAGCAAAATTTTACGCGAATTTGTCATTAGCAATTGAAAAATATATATAAAACGAAATTTATATATATTTTGATCCACTTTTTTGAAAAGTGGATAATTTCGCTCCTGACAGGGCTCGAACCTGTGACCTAACGGTTTTACCGGACTTTTACATCGAACAGCCGTTTGCTCTACCTACTGAGCTACAGAAGCACTGGGTTGCAACTTTTAGAAACTTGCGAAAATCCACTTTAAGCGAAGCGACAGTTGGCTTTAAAGTGGAGCAAAAATGTAATTTTGGACGTCGGGAGAGGAATTGTGTTAAAGACCTATTTGGAGATGGTAACACCCGATATGGGGTTCGAACCCACGACCACTAGCTTTCTTAAAGGGCTTTAAAAGGCTAGCGCTCTACCGACTGAGCTAACCGGGTTTTATTTGTTTTTTTGGGGTTGTTTTTTGTTTTGGGGGTGAGAGCTCCCTACGAGATTCGAACTCGTGTTGCAGGATTCAAAGTCCTAAGTGCTAACCGCTACACTAAGGGAGCAAGGTGCATGTTCCTTTTCTTGATTTATTTGCACATTATCTGTGCAAACTTGAGTTGTCGTGCACACTTAACTAAAGTCAAGGCACAACTAGGGTTAATAGAACAAACGTCTATTACACCTTTGCGCATTTCAAATGCGCATGGTAACGTTGCCATTCCACTGATAAATCGCCCAAAATTGGGCGATTTAAATGTGCAATGGTGTAAAATACTTTCCAGTTTGAGTTGCTGTTAAGGAACATTTGGTTGGGGTTTATATATTTTAATTTTGAGTTGCTGTTATGATTCTTTGTTTGCCCTCCTTTGCTAGAATCTTAAGTTATTTTTTTTTATATTTTTAAACGCTTAAATATTTGTTTGCACGCGGTGGGGTTCGAACCCACGCATCATTGATAACGGGTCTTAAGTCCGTCGCCTTAAACCACTCGGCCACACGTGCTTAACCACTTTTCAAAAAAGTGGTGCAAAATAAAATACAATTGGAGGGAAATAAAAATGTGCTTTTTAGAAAAAGCTTAGCCTTAAAATGTTGCTGTTTTCCGGGATTTATCATAATTAAGCTGATTTTGGTAGTTGCTGTTGGAAAACGGGGTTTGTTTGTTTTGTTTTTTTTAATTTTTTGTTTTGCACAGAGTGGGGTTCGAACCCACGCACCTTACGGTAACAGAACTTGAGTCTGCCGCCTTGGACCACTCGGCCATCTGTGCTCTTATCCACTTTGAGAAAGTGGAGCAAACTAATTCCACCTTTAACATTGGTTTATTTTGACAAACTTTTTTTAAAAGTTTGAGGTGGATGGAGTACTCTTATGCGGGCTTGAACCGCAGACCCTCAGCTCATAAGACTGATGCTCTAACCAACTGAGCTATAAGAGTTCTTCCGATACGGGGAATCGAACCCCGATCTAAGGAGTGAAAGTCCTCCATCATAACCACTAGACCATATCGGATTTTTTGCTGGTATCATTTTTTCTTAAATTAGATTTTTTTGTCGCTGTATGATACCGCAGGGCCCTATTTGGCCCTTCACACTCTACAATGGCGGGGTCTCTTTAAGCGGTTTTTAATAATGTATTAACTAGGTTTTTGTTTTGTTTTTGTTTTGTTTTGGTTAGCAACGGAAGGCGATTGCTAAAAAGGCTACGGCGATTATGCCTAGTACTAATCCTGCATGGTAATAATATTGCATATATCTGTACATTGTCAGCCACGCTTTTGTCTGGTCTGGTGAATTTATGTGGTTCAACATATAATCCGACTTTGGTGATAACATGTAGTAGAAATAGTTGGTTAGGAAACTGACTGTTACGACTGTGCATGTTGCTGTTAAAGTGGTCATCTTATTTGATGGCTTTTGGTTTTGGTAATTATAAATGATGATGATGAGAGAAAGTATGAAACCTAATGCGTATCCGTAATAATAAATTTGGAGACGTTCTTTTGTGAGTTTTTCATAGAGATTTCTTAGGTTTGTCGGTAACTGGTCGTGATAGACTTGGATGGTTTGGCTTTTCTGCGTTGCATTTGTCATGTATATCATTGAAATGATGAATACGGTTGCTAGAAGACATGAAATACTACAGGGCATTTTTGTATATTAGTTAGATATATTTTGTTGGTTTTGTTGGTTTTAGTTTTGTGGGTTTTTTATTTGCGATTTACAACATAAACCACATCCTTATTAACCCGTATTGATTGAGATCTCCATAAGATGCGAATGGTATAGTTGGATCATATTTCACGTAGTTTGTGAGGCCCGTCTCTAAAACAGCGTTGCTGTTTGTGCTATTATCAGAGCCACCCGCTAGAATACCGTAGTCGTTGCCGTAACCATTAGCGTCTACAATATAAGCGGTATAGCAAGTTACTTTGCTTGAATTTGCATCATTAAATGTAATACTCCAAGGAGAACCTGGGGATGTTGTCATAACGCTATTCATTTGAATTGTATACTGCGTCGGTCTTGACGAAGGAATATTGTATTGCCCATAAGCAAAACCTCCTTTTGTGCCTGCTACAAAAGTTTTTGTATAAGTAATATTCACATCTTGATAGCCCGAGGGGGTGGAGCCGTAATTCGCAGTATAACTAAAATTTGATATACTGTTAACGATTACATTTGTTGCACCCGTCGCTTCATACCGCATTACAGTTGACAATGCCCTTCCATACACAGGCGATCCTCCACTCAAGGAATAAGAACTTCTTAAATAAGCTAAAGCTGCGGTGGCGGTGGTTAAATAATCTCCATTTTGGTTGTATAACGCACCAGCACTGCTAAAGGTTCTTGTTACAGTAGTGGGGCGAGGACCACTCGCTCGAATTGCAAAATATACTTTTGACGCCCAACTTGGAAAAGTATAAGTGTTGCTTACATCAGTTGCGGTGGTTGCTGTGTAATCTACATAATATGGCTGATATAACTTGATTATATCCGTGTTATTATATTTGAAATTTGTTAATGTTCCTGTAAGCAATGGATGATTTTCGTAAGCGACAAAACTTGCGTCAAATGTTGCTGCAGCGTTTCTAAATTTATAATTACCCGTTGTTGGGATTGTACCTGGGTCTGTAGCGGATGTTTTAAAAAATGTACTAATGTCATATGTAGTACCATTAACTGTAATTGTATAATTTGTTGACATTTATATGCTTTAAGAAAAATATTTTTATTATTTTACAAATGCGCTTATAGGTTGTGTTTCAATTTCTGGTTTGGTTTTGGTTTTAGTTTTGGTTTTTTGGGTTGTTTGTGTAGTTGGGTCGCATTGTTTGGAATATGGGGGTTTTATATGACACTGGTTGCGATAGGTTCTGTTGCGGGTTTGCTTGTAAAAGGGTTGGTTTGAAATTCCTTCTACATTTTAAACATTGTCTAAATGAACCGTCTTGCATTAGAGGGGTTGTGGTTTTACTGCTGCAAAATATGCAGTCTGGGGAATACGTTGAGAGAACTTGATTTGGTTTTATTGTTGAAGTAAAATCAAATGCGGATGTTGTTGGGGTTTGCGGGAAGCTCATTGTTAAATTTATGGGGTATTTTATTGTTGTTGGTTAAATGTATTTATTTTTTATTTTTTTGGGTTTTTTATTTGGGGGTTGGGGGTTGGGGGTTGGGGGTTGGGGGTTGGGGGTTTTTTTGTTGGCCTAGTATATAGAATAGATAGATGAATAAGTACGATTATTTCATTGCCTATATTGTATTGAATAAAATATTATTCGTTTTATTTGGTGTCTGGCACTTTTTGTTAGTCAGGAAAAATGTCGGGGAAACTGAGTTGTCGTATAAGTTGAATGTCTGGAAGGAGTATTTTGAATTCATGTTTGTCATATCTATGGCTTTATTATGTCTTTATTTATTTAACCCCGTTGTTGACGTGCGTCCGGCTATTAATTATGAGACTAGGGTTCTTTTGTTCGTCTTTGGTTGGATTGTTTTTATTAACTGCAAATGGGATTTGTTTTTCGGGCACTCTAAATGGCTCATGTTGTTGCAATACTTTATTAGCGGTCACCGCGGGTTAAATACGGCTGTCATAACGTCTTATTAGTTATTAGCTATAGATGGCTGATACTGTGCGTTGTTTGCGGGCGTATTCGCTCTTCTTAAGGTCAACGGTTGCGAAAGTGCGGATTAAAAATCGGTCTTTGCCGTCGTATTTAGGAGAGAATGCTGATCTCCCATGAACTGCTCGGTTGTTATCTATCAGGATTATTTCTCCCTGGGTTAGATTGTGCCTTAGCTTATGTTGATAATAAAGGTTTATAATTTTTGTTATCAGTTCTTTTGCTCGTGGGTCTGGGCTACTCATTAGATCCTGATCAAAAACGAGTTTTGGGTTGTTTTCGGGGCCGCTTATAATTGGCATTGGCCCCCTTATGTCTCCTTCAATAAAATCATTGTTATTAAGTTTGAAGGATAAGTCTACTCCTGTATACCAGAGGGGTTCTCTCAGG
>Ga0114962_10004646_pt1 | contig 10907 bp, 11 predicted proteins | sample C_130820_MF_Meta_FD_87017 | JGI IMG/M metagenome (GOLD analysis project Ga0114962, IMG submission 87017) | Freshwater microbial communities from Lake Croche, Canada to study carbon cycling - C_130820_MF_MetaG | ecosystem: Environmental > Aquatic > Freshwater > Lake | place: Lake Croche, Canada...
TATATGTTTTTTTTATATTTTTAACAATAGGAAGAATCCAAAGTAAATTGGTATTAAATTTATCAAAATAGCTTATAAGCGGACGATAATCTGCTTTATAAATTAATGGACCTTTAACATTTCCATATTCATCAAAAGATGAAAATTTCTCTCTCAATTGTTTAAATCTTTCAATAATTATATGAATATTATTTAATACTCGTGAGGTTCTTTCAGAGTTTGGTACTGTTGAAAGAAGTTCATCCAGTAAATCTGATAATTGTGTTTCAATACTATATCTTTCTGATTTACCATAAATATCAACATATTGAACTATTGGTCCTAACACTTCATTACCAAATTTAATTTCATCCGCTTTTATAATAAATTCTCTAAATTGTGTTTTTACTTGTTCAATAGGATATTTTAATTCAATTTTCTCTCCTTGTATGTTTTTTTCTTTTATTAATTCAGGCAAACCTTTCTCATCTTCTTCAAAAATTTCTAATTCTTCTAATTTATTTCCTAATTCTACTTCCTCAATTTGTTGTTGTGTTGGTTTTTCTCTAATTTCAATTAAATCAATTGGTAAATCTTCAGGAATACCTTTATAATCAAAATTAATGTAAATTGTGTCATTTTCAATTGTTTTTATTTCAATCATATCATTTTCTAAATTAGTTATTTCTCCTGTCATAATTACTGGTAAATCTCCGCCAAAATAAATATTTATCCACTTGTTTGGTAATAAATCATGTTGTCTAGCATATCCAGACTCATCACTTCTACTTTTAATAACAAGTTTTCTAATTGTACCATCACCAATACTTCCATCTTCATCAATTTTCAATTTAACAGATTCAAGAGAATCGGTATTGATTAAAATCATTTTTTTAGAATCAATGTAATCAATAATGAATACTTGTTCATTTAATTTTTCATTTTGTGGATCAAATATTTGTATAATATCTCCTAATTCAAGTTGTAATGTAATTTCATTTTTATTTTCTTGTAAACTTTCATTTGATTCTGGTGATTCTGATTTTATAGACATTTTGTTCTATAAATAAGATAGATTTTTTTATGCTTAAGTAAAAATCTAATAAAATAAAGTTTAAAGACAAATAAATATAATTAAAATATACTATGTTTAATTATGTATTATGTGCTAACTTGGGAAATATTAAAAATTTTAATGATTTACTTTATGATCGCAAACATAATAGTTGTAATATTCTAAAATTAAATAAAGTTGAATGTAGAACAGAAAATAATCAAAATTACAAGATTATCAAATATGATAAAGATTTTTTAACATTTGACCTTGTAAATACTTATGGATTATGTAGATCTATTATCATAAATAGTGATAATAAAGTTATTGGTTTTTCTCCACCTAAATCATTACCAACAGATACATTTATTACAAAATATTCTGATTTAAATAATAATATAATCGCACAAGAATTTATTGAAGGAACAATGATTAATGTATTTTTTGATCCAACAATTGGTTTAAATGGCGGATGGGAAATTGCTACAAGAAATACTATTGGTGCTACATCAACATTTTACAAATCAAAAACTAGTAAATCATTTCGTAGTATGTTTTTGGAAGCAGCAAAAGAATGTAATTTACTTTTTGATAATTTAAATAAAAATATGTGTTATAGTTTTGTTTTACAACATCCTTGTAATCGTATTGTTGTTCCTTTTACAAAACCACAACTATATTTAGTAGCAATATACGTTATTGATAATTCAAATAAAGAAAACATTTTAGTTTATACTTATAGTATTGATGATATTATAAATTTTGACTGGATTGACACAACAATAAAATTTCCTGAAATTTATAATGCTAATACTTACTCTGAATTAATTGAAAAATATGCTTCTATGAATACTAATTACAATATTTTAGGATTTATAATGTATAATAAAATCACTGGAGAAAGAACTAAAGTAAGAAATCCTGTTTATGAGCAAATCAGACAATTGCGAGGCAATCAACCAAAATTACAGTATCAATATTTGTTTTTAAGAAAAGAAGGTAAAGTAAGTGATTTTTTAAAATTTTATCCTGAAAATAAAAAAGAATTTTCTAATTTTAGAGATGAATTACATTTATTTACAAATACATTATATAAAAATTACATTTCTTGTTATATTAAAAAAGAAAAACCATTGAAAGAATTTTCAGAACAATATAGAACACACATGTTTAATATTCATCAAAAATATATTAATGAATTGAGAGAACAAAAATTATATGTTACAAATATGATAGTTATTAATTATGTTAATGAATTACAACCATCTTTACTTATGTATTGTTTGAATTTTCATTTTAGAAAAAGAAATATTGATATTATTGTTAATGATTTTTACACAGAATAAATTGATAATTCTTCTTGATTTTTCGTGTATTGATTTTCTTGGATACATATTTTTATTGTGTGTAAAAATATTTACTAATATATCTTCCACTATCATCTTACTATCTTTGATGAGTTTTCAGTTGTATTATAAATAATGAGAAAATTTATCAATGAAGGCGATGGTGTAAAGTCGATGAAACCAGAGATGATTTCACCGTGACTGTTCATCGGTTGCTGAATGGGATTTTGGACACGTTGTCTATGTGTAGCCAACAATAGAATACCAGTGAATATAAACTCTCTCAAGCTTTTTAATGAAGATAGTAACAACCACATAAAGTAGGAGGAGAAGGAAACCTTAATATTTACATTATATACAATATAATATCAATTTATGTAATCAATTTTACAAATTCTTTTTTCATTTTTACAAAAATTTCTTTAGCATCCTGAATAATTTCCTTGAGATGACCTTTTACTGTAGAAATATCTACAGTATCTTTATATGCTATCCTAATTATGCTTTCACTATCGTGAGGATGATATTTCTTAAAACCACAAAAAGATAATATCTTTGTTCTTTCAAAGAATTTATTATAAATTATAAATTCTAATGTTTTACCAATAGTATAATCTTCATTTACCAAAATAATATCAAATGAATTTTCCATAGTATTTAATGATTTTTTAATAATAAGCTCATCTTTTTCAACTAAATCATCTGTTTCTTGTAATTTGTTGATAATAATATCACACGATTTCTCAAGTAATTGATGATTTGTATAAACACCTACTGTTTGAATAATAAAATCAAAACTATTTTCTGTAGTAATGCGTAATCCATCTAACAGTTTCCAATTTTTTGATTCAAAATCAATCTCATTTGATGTTTTTCCTTCATCTTTCCAAGTTTGTATTTTTTTTTGTAGTTCTATATCCATTTTAATTTGGTCAGGCGTAAAACCATAAGAACAGGTAGAAACAACATTAAACATACCATCATTTTTTGCTATATTTACTGAAAACTCACACGTTAGATGAATCTTTTCACCAATCAAGTCATCAGACAACTTAGGTCGTAATCTAACAAAATCAATAAAATAACCTGTATAACTATCTGGTGGAAATATGTTTCTAGTATCTTTTTCAGATAAATAAGTATTAGTTAGCACATTTTTTATTTTGAAATCTTTTGTTGTAACATATATAGTTGAATCAGTTGTATTTTCTACATTTACTTCAAGAAGATAATTTTTTAGTGGAACATTTTCATAATCAGATATATGAATAGGAATACAACTTAATCGTTGTTTAACAATTTCATTATTTAGACGACAAGTATTTACAATTATGTTACATTTATTTTCTTCATACGGAGTGGTTTTAAAAACCACTGTTGGTATATCAGATAATATTATTCTACGAATCGCATTAGCAATACTTACATTTACTCCACCAAGAGTAAAAGTCATAATCTCACCTTTTGATATATTTTCAACTACAGGATTCATATTCTTTAATAATACTTTATATTTAATATATTATATATTAATCATTTTTTTTATAAATTAGTTAAAAATAAATTTAATAAAACTAATAATAATTTATGAGTACTATTTTATATTATAGCAATTTTTGTGAACATTCACAAAAACTTTTACAAAGAATATCTAAAACTGATTTTACAAAAGAAATACATTTTATATGTATTGACAAAAGACTTAAAGAAGGACAAAAAACATACATTGTTTTAGAAAATGGAAACAAAATTATAATGCCAGAAAATATTACTAGAGTTCCCGCATTACTTTTATTAAATCAAGGTTATAAAATTATATATGGTGAAGAAATTTTACAATATTTTAAACCAAAACAAGAAGTTAAAGTTAGACAAGCTACTCAAAATAATATGGAACCTATGGCTTTTTCATTTGATAATAATGGTTTTGGTGGTATTGTGTCAGACCAATATAGTTTTTTAGATATGGATTCAGAAGCACTTAAAGCACAAGGAAATGGTGGAATGAGACAAATGCATAGTTATGTTGATTTAAATATGAGTAATAAAATGAATATTAATTGCCCAAATGATGAACAAGAATATAAAAATTCAAATAGAATCTCTTCTGAACTAACAATTGAGCAATTACAACAACAGAGAGAAAATGAATTAAAGGGAATTTCTGTAAATAAACCACCAATTTAGATCATTCATTTCGTAATACTAAGATATTACGAAATTTATTATACACAATTTAACTCTTTCACGCCTGACACATTTTTAGTGTTTATTAATATTTATATTATTTTATTACTTATTATGGTAATAAAATAATTATTTAATAAAATAATTATTTAATAAATCGCCAATATTGGCGATTTACACACCTTCAGGCGTGAAAGGGTTAACATTTATTATATAAAAAATTTTATCATTTTTATATATTTAGAGCAATGAACGTTGCACTAATTTGTATCACACAACTCAGATAATTTTGTAAGATTCTGAATATATTTCATAGATTTGCTTTGATTTTCTACACTCATCTGTTTTATTGGTGTTCTTAATCTGTCTATACTTTCCATAATTTTTTCTGAATTTTGACTATTTGTAATATCTAACGAATAATCTTTTTCTAAAAAAAAACTTATATCTCCAGCTTCTATTTTATTTTTATATTTATTTACAATAAATGTTTTCCAAATTTTTACGATCATTTTGGGATTTGCTTTTCTTATGCCTAAAATATAATTTTTAGCTGTTAAAATATCAACATCCTCTGGAAATACTGATTGTATATCACTTACAAATTCTACAAAATGGTCATTAAACGCAGCTAAAATATTTGATGTCATTTTATAATTTTATAAATTGTTGTATTTAAATTAGTTTTTTATTTATAAATAATTGAATTTATAAAAAGTGTTATATATAATATTTTTATATATTATATGGTTAATTCAAGTATTTACAATACTTTTTTCTCTAAAAAAGGAGGAGCAAATAATTTACAAACAAAAAAACTTGTAAATATATTTGCTGAAAAAAAAGAATTATTGGTAGCTACTTTTGCGAATTTGATTGTACAATTAGGTATTACATATTTTGTTATGGAAAAAACGGTTATTGATACAAAAGACAAAACTATTTACATTAAAATGCTTTTATTATTTTTTGTTCAATTAGCTATAATAATTATTTTGTCATTTTATCCAATGCCTAGTGTATTTAAATTTTTTATATTTTGTGTATTTTCTTATATATTTGGCTATATGTTGGCTATTACACAAAATTCTGTTGGAAAGGATATAATAAAATTAGCAATAACAGGAACTATTAGTATTTTTGCTGTTATGATTTCAATTGGAACTATTTTGATTTTGTCTGGTATCAATTTAAGTTTACAATTTGGTTTAATATTATATTATTTATTATTAGGTTTAATTTTAGTAAGATTAGTAACACTTTTTATTGGTTCATCATCCGCATTTATGAAAAGTTTAGCAATTTTCTCTCTATTTTTATTTTCAGGATATATAATTTATGATACAAATGTAATATTACAAAGAAATTATTATGGTGATTTTATAACAGCATCAATTGATTATTATTTGGATATAATAAATATTTTTGTAAATTTAATTTCTTTTGAACAAAATTAAAAATATATTTTAAAAATAGTTCAATTTAAACAAAACATTTTATATTAAGCATATAAATGACTAAAATACCTGAAGAGTTTTGTAAAGTAATGAAAGATTTTATCAAAGATGTGAAAACAACATTTCCAGAATATTCACCTTTAATAAATAAATGGTGGAAAGATTCATCTAGTTTTGATTATATAGAAGAAGAGGAAGAAAGAAATAAAGCAATTGAAAATTCTGAAAAAACAAGTATGAGAATACTTTTTGAGTTTGCTCAAAAAAAATATCCTTCCAATTTTTTTGAAATATTGTATCAAAATAATGATATTTTTAAAGAAAATACTAATGTTGATACAGAGTTTTTACCATATATTCATTTTAAAGATTTATGGCAATTTGATTTAACAGATAAAACTCGTGAAACTATTTGGAAATATCTTCAGTTAATTTTATTTTCAATCATAAATACCATACAAGATAAAAGTGCTTTTGGTGATACTGCTAAATTATTTGAGGCTATTAATGAAACTGATTTTAAAACAAAGCTTGAAGAGACTCTTGATAAAATGCAGGATATTTTTAATATTAGTCAATCAAATGATGAAACTGACATTTCAAATCTAGGAAGTACTTTTAATGTTAATGATTTACCTAATGCTGAAGATTTACATAGTCATATTACAGGTATGTTAGACGGAAAATTAGGTAAATTAGCAAAAGAAATAGCTGAAGAAACTGCTGAAAATTTGAATATGGATATGGATAATGTTAGTGATATGAAAGATGTTTTTAATAAATTGATAAAAAATCCTGGAAAATTGATGGGATTGGTAAAAAATGTAGGAGATAAATTAGAAACAAAAATCAAATCAGGTGAAATTAAAGAAAGTGAATTGATTGCTGAAGCAACAGAAATTATGAATAGAATGAAAAATATGCCTGGTATGGATGGTATTCAAAGTATGTTAAGTAAAATGGGTATGAATGGTAGTTTAGCAAAAGGTGCTAAAATTAATTATGGTGCTATGGAGGCAAAATTAAATCAACAGATGAAAAATGCTAAAACAGCAGAAAGAATGAAAGCAAAGGTTGAGTTAAATAAGTTGATGAAAGAAACACAAGCTAATTTACAAAAAGCTCAAGAAGATATTAAACCTCAAATAACGGAAGAAGAATTAATAGCTATATTTAATACTGGAGATAAACCTGATAAAACTCCTAGAGGAATACAACCACCTAAACAAGGAAAGAAAAAAAATAAGAGTAAAAAATAATATATTCCAAAATATATATTTGGTGTATACATATGGCGTTTAAAATGTAAATTGTGTAATTTTTTGTTACTATTTATGATAACAAATAATTCAAATTAAAATATTAATAAAAAATTTGAACGAATCATGGTTAAGATAATTGATAAAAATTTTAAAAAAGTTGATAATATATAGAATGACAATAGAATTTTGGACCAATGAACCTACCGTAATATTTAATAAAGAGTATATTTTTGAATTATTTCCTACAACAAATATGTGTTATGAACAAAAACTTAACGCAATTACACGACTAATAATTTTAATTACAATTTTAGGATATATTTTAACAAATTCTAAAAAAATATTAGTTGTAGGAGTTTTTACACTAATAATTATTTTTGTTTTATTTAAAATTAGAAAGCAAAAATTTACAAAACAAATGTTAAATGAAGGATTTAGTGTTCAAGGAAATGAAGTTACTGGATTATATGATAAATCTAGTAAAACAATTACAAATCCTGTTACTTTAGAGACTGTAATAAATACTGAATTTCAAGAAGGAAATAAAAAAAATCCATTTAGTAATGTTCTTTTGACTGAAATTACAGATACTCCTGACCGTTTGTCAGCTCCACCTGCTTTTAATCCTCAAGTTGAAGAAAATATTACACAAAATGTAAAGAAATCTGTACAATTTATGAATCCTGATATTAATAATACTAATAAACAATTGTATAGTAGTTTATGGGATAATTTTGAACTTGACCAATCTAATCGTATTTTTTATTCTACCGCAAATACACGGGTTACTAATGACCAAAGTGCTTTTGGACAATATTTATATGGTAACATGCCAAGCTCTAAAGAGAGTAATTCAGCTGGTGCTCTCGCTCGTGTACAGGATTCTTATCGCTATACTGACCCATAAATGGTGTATAACATTTTATGAAATATTATTGTAAAAATGTTATTTTGAAACTTACACAGAATTTTTATTCAATAAATTTAGAAACACAAAAACATAGTAATTTAATTATTTTTAAAATTATTTTAAAAATAATGTTTTATATATATAAAATGGCAAATGTTTATTCTTATACATTTAATAATCCCGAAAGAATCGGTTTGGACCAATGTTGTCAATCACAATCTGATGTTCAAAATGTTGAAGCTTGTAATTATATGACTCAAAATTATTACGCAAGTGATTGTTCCATGAAAGTTCCTCAACAAATAGCATTTACTCAACCTGGAGTTATGTTAAATGGTGGTTATGGTTCTTCTTCTTGTGGGTCAAATATTGATGAGTCATCTAAGCTTTTAATTGGAACAATTCAAACACATCCAAGATGTCGTATTAGTTTATTTCAACGACCATTCGCAACTGTTCCTTTTTTAGGTCGTGGTTCAGTAAATCCTGTTGTAGAAGCACAAATTCAACAAGGTGAAACAATTGTTAATAAAAAAAGTATTAATCCTTTAAGTGAAAAGAGTTATGCCAAGTATCATACAACTCCTCTTTTACCTAGTGTCAAAGACACATTAACTAATCCTGCTAATTGTGTTGAAAGTTGTGCTCAAGAAGGATGGATACGAGGAGGAGTTCCTTCTCGTGAATTGACTCGTGACACTGATTATTTTACGAAGCATACTACCTTTCAATATGTTTAACTTACTTTACACTGTTGATGATTTACAACGGTATGTAATTGTTTTTTGGACCATAAATAACACGAGATTCTATGCTTTTACTATTCATAACGTTTTTTACACTTTCGGGACATGGTATAAATCCATTAGGATTATATGTATAATGATTATATTGTCCAAGTGTCAAATAACAAGGAAAACAATTTTGAACAGTACAAACAGTAGCTAACCTATTTTTAGCTCTTCGGTTAGATATGCTTGAAGCACCAACACCTCCAGTTCCAGGTTTATATTTATTATATAAATAAGTATGATTATTACAATAAACATTTCCTCCTGGATTCATTATAGTACTTCTTCTAGCACTTACACCAACATTTTTTTTGAATAAAAAACCAGGAAAACCTATATTTTTTCCATACCAAAATTGTCCATTTGAATTACTACTACTTCCAAATCTAACCATTTATATATAATAACTATATAAATAATTTTGAATTTAATTCCTAAATATATTTTTACTGCGTTTTATACGTGTAAAATAAAAATATATTTATATGAGTAAATGAATTATAATACAACATATATATGTACATATTTTGATTTTTTTGAAATATTAAAAACAAATAATCCTGAATTACATAAATGTAAAATTGACGAAATAGAATATATAAATAATATTAGTTACAGAAATGATATTTTAAATATTTTTGAATTAGATAAGTTTGATGAAACTAAAATTAATGAATATATAACAAAATTATTTGAAACTATTGGAACTAATGAAATAATTAAAAATTGTTGTAAAATTTTAGCCGCACAATTTTTATGTGAAGATTTGTTATTAGGATTTATAATATTATTTTCATACGATTATTTATATTTAACTCATAAATGTATTTGTGATATTTTGATTAATACAACATTTTCTGAAGATAATCTAAAAAAATTACAAAATATTGTAACTTTCAATAATTAAAATATCCTTTCTATTATATATGGCTTCTACACGCAGTAAAAATACTATTGGTAATTATTGTTTAGAACAAAATGAATATAAACAAGCACAAGTTTATACTTTATATCCTAACTCACAGTATGGTGTTGCTTACAATACACAATTACCAGGTCTAGGATTATTACCCGCACAAATGCCTGGTAATCAATTATCAAATAATGCACTAGATATTGAATCTTTTTTATTTGGAATTAATTCTACTAACTTGGTAAATCCTGCTCCCACATTTTATCCTCAACTAAAACCTTTGTGTTCAACAAATATTTTTAAAAAAAGACATACATATATACCCGAACCTTTAGTAATTGAAAAAAATCAAAGACCTTTTACTCTTGATAATTAATTCTAATTTAATGTAAACATTTTATTTAGTTCATACTAAATAAAAAATATTAATTTAATATTTATTATTAAAATATTTTTATTTTTATATAAATGAGTAACATCAACGCAAATAATATAAATAGTGAAAACGCTACTATAATAAATTTAAATGTACAATACATAAATGGTAAGCAAGTAAATTCATTAACTTTTAATAATAATTGTGGTTATTATGTTCCTTGTTCTAGTTGTGACTATTCTGGACCAGATGTGTGTGATTGTGGCATACAATGTGATTTTGTTTCAGATGTATGTGATTGTTACGTACCTCCAAATAATAATGGTAGTACAGGGAACACTGGACCGATTGGACCAACTGGTTTTACAGGACCAACAGGACCGCAAGGATTAAATGGGACTGCTACAAATACTGGTGCTACTGGTTTCACAGGATCAACAGGTGATAAAGGTGATAAAGGTGATAAAGGTGATACTGGTTTCACAGGACCAACTGGTGATATAGGACCAACTGGTTTTACAGGACCAACAGGTCCGCAAGGATTAAATGGAACTGCTACAAATACTGGTGCTACTGGTGATACAGGTCCAACAGGTGATACTGGTTTTACAGGACCAACAGGTGATACTGGA
>Ga0114962_10004647_pt1 | contig 10905 bp, 9 predicted proteins | sample C_130820_MF_Meta_FD_87017 | JGI IMG/M metagenome (GOLD analysis project Ga0114962, IMG submission 87017) | Freshwater microbial communities from Lake Croche, Canada to study carbon cycling - C_130820_MF_MetaG | ecosystem: Environmental > Aquatic > Freshwater > Lake | place: Lake Croche, Canada...
GATTCCGGCAAGGGCAAGAACTCCTGCTGCTGGTCCTACGGGAGAGCCGAAGAGTAGCCCATCCAAAGCATTCGCACTTACGGCGGCGGAACCTGTTCGGTTTCCGGACGTGACATTGCCAGCCGTGACATTGCCAGCTGGATCAACATTCATTGCCCCGGCAGGATAGCCATTAGCAGGGTTAACAAACGGATAATTTCCTTTATTGGCCTGCCCCTGTTGATTGCCAACTGTACCACCCCCTGTATTGACTCCGCTACCACCGGGAAGCTGGAAGGCTCCCATCAGCCAATCAAAGCCGAGTTCTTCAAGATTATTCTGAGTGACTTCCAGAAAGCGGGCCTCGATCTCCACCTGACTGGGGGGTGTGGCAAGCGAGACCTCTACCAGAGAGTCGATCAGGTCTAGGTTTGCCTGCGTGTTCTTCACAAGAAGTTTGCTACTAGAGGCGAGATACGTTGCGCTGGCTCCCAAGGGGAAGGTGACGCCTTGGGATTCCAGAAATTCCTTGGCTCCTGATTTTCCAACGGTACCGGATCCACCCGGGACCCCGGCTGTCGGAAGTGCACCGGTCGAAGGGCTGGAACTTGCGGCGCTGGAGATAAACCCTGGAGGCACTTTGTATTCTTTCGAAATTAAAGTTTCTGTTGGTTCGGAAAGAGGAACGATCGCGACGGCATAGGGTTCGATCTTGACCTTAAGATTGGCAGCTGAGGCGATGTATTTCAGGGCCTCTCCTAGGGGGAGGTCGTTCAGGGAGAGGTTGAGCTTTGTGCCGCCGTCAATGGCTTCCTTGGCAGGATCGAGCTTGAGAACGATATTTACCCCCTTCTTGGCAGGATCCGATTCGGTTGTGTCAAGGGTGCGGGATTTTTTCTGAAGTTTTTCCACAGCTTCACGTACCGTCTCATCAGTGAGGGAGAGTTGAGGGAGCCTGATCTCTTGGAGTTTGCGGCTGATCGCACTGGTCCCCTGCATGTCGATAGGGCTCTGCTCGACGATCGTCGTGGCGCCCGTATTAATTTTGGGCACGGGAAGCTCCCAAGCCCTTGCCACATCGGTAATCATCTGACTTCTACGCTCAGTGTAGGCTTTTTCGGCGTACTTGGAACGCTGATTATTGATTTTTTCCATTCCGAGGCGTGCAGATTTATTTTCAGGATCTAGATTGAGTACCATTTGATACTTGTTGAAGGCTGCATCGAATCGACCTGATATGTAGAGCCCTTCTGCTTCGGTCATCAACTGCTCAACCTGAGTCACCTTGGAGACGAAGCCGGGAGCGATGGTCCTGTTGAAATGATTGGGATCATGCAGTGATTTCTGAAGTTCCAGCAAAGGAGCGTAGGATGAAGAGTAAGGCTTATCCGTGGCGGTTTTCACCACTAACTCCGCATCATCATAGTAGCCTTCGCTCACTCGCTGAGTGGCCAATGCACAGGAGGATTTGGAAAAAGTCTCAAGTGCTAAGGAGCGCGATCCTGCAGAGGACTCTCCACCGGAGGGCAATGCATCGACGGCGCTCTTGGAAAAAGCAAAAGCTGATTCGTAATCCTTGTCGGTCATGGCGGTGAGCGCTTTTTGAGTCTGAGTTTGGGCCCAGTTGCTTCTTTCCTGAAGAATTCGGATTTCACGCTCCGACTGGCCGATCACTCCGTTTTGCTGAGCAAATGCAGGCAAGGAGGAGGCGGCGATTCCCGCAAGGAGGCTGATAGCCAATAAGGCATGATCAGGCAAAAGTAATTGAAGCCTGGATATCTTCAGGGGATGTGTCATTGTCGAGCGAGGGAATCGGGGGGTTGAAAGTTCTTTAAAGGGAGGGTGTTGGATTAGGAATAGGCGAGGGAAGGGAGGTTGTCTTAATGCCATAATTTTTACCATCCTTGTTCAGCAGGATTCCATCCTTTGAAAAGTCTACGAGTTTGTAAGTTTCCATATGTTTTTTGTCCAAGCTGCTTAGATTAAAAGTCTTGCCCCTCTCCACCATGATCTCCTCAGCGGGAGCACCAGAAAGTTGGTAATGGAAGGAGACACTTTCTACAAGTTCAATGGGAGATTTCCTGTATTCTCTGGAAGTACTCTTCTTCACAAGGATGTGGTGCTCTCCCGTGAGTGTGTTTTCCAGGACCAGTTCACCGACATCATAATCTGTATCGTTGACCGTTTTCTTCTTGTCTTGGTAATCTATCACTTTTAGGAACGGTGCCCCTGGGATCGTTTCTCCCTTCATAACAGCACGGGTGGAAGTATCTGGACGATTCCCCTTTGCAGGATTAGGCAGGGGTTGGGCAGGACGGAGTTGATATTCGACGGTGACCTTGTTTGTGTCGGTGATTCCGTTGGAGTCGACGGTTGAATTTGTCTCTATGCCGACAAATTCCAGAATATAGCTACTCTTCCGGATATCACTATCAGCATAGTTAAGCTTTGTGTACAGTAGTGGGAACTGATCTGGGTTGTTCGGATCAGTACCCGCAAGGAATTCCTCCCGCACAGTGAATCCTTTTTTCTTGGGATCACGGTCTAGGATATTGACATCCGTATAGTCAAGTTGGTGATCGATCAGCCACTTATTCGGAACGGGGGGATAGAGAGGTTCGTTACCAGCCATCGGGTCAATGAGCTTTCCTTCCTTGAGTATGTATGGTCTTGAGACCAGAGGCGACGAGCCATTGTCATTAGACTTCCATAGAACCGGGCTTTTCAGATGGTTGGCGGCTACTACGGCATTGGAGGAGACTATCGATGAGGTGTTCCCTTCCTGTTTCAAGGGGGAGTCAGATCCCTTCAGGGTTTCTTGGAGTCCAAGGGACTGCTGGACTAGATAAAGGCAGCTGGCTAGGGCGATCAGCAAAGCGATTCCCAAAAGTATCAGATGGTAGTGACGAAGCATCAGATTCTTCATGGTCCTGTTACTTGGCTTCTGTTTTGGGTTGAACGCTTTTTATTGCGGAGGTGGCGGAAGTAGCAGGATTGGGAAATTCTAATCCGTTCAGCTTCAGGGAGACATTGAGGAGTTCCCTTCCGACAATGATTGGCAGTCTTTGGATTGGGGCGCTTCCGTCCGGCCCCGGGGCTACGACCGGAGGTTGCATGTCCCGACTAGGCGGCTCGCCGGAGGTATTCTGCACAAGCAGCTGATCCATGATCAGGAAATAGGGAGCCGTGGATATCGTGTTCACGATTTCACGGAAGGAACCCTGGTTACATCGGAAACTCACCTTGATGATGCAAGGTGTCTCGTAGGGAGGGGATCCTTTCACGGGAGGCATGGGGAGGTTTTTTTTGGCATCCTTTTTTGATCCCGTCTCTGTAACGAGGCGTGAGAACTCGGAAAGGATCAGATCCTTGTGACTTGCCAGCAGGTCGCCAAGCCAACTCAGGATAGTGAGTTGTTTGGCAAGAAGTTGGACATCATCTTGCGATGGCACCCTGTTTTCGTATTCTTCAAGTCCGAGATAAAAACCAGGTGGCAGGGTTGCTCCAGTGGACGTAGCAAGCGACCTGATTCTAGTCACCTCGGTACGCAGTGCATCCTGGAAGCGTTGTGGGCGATCCTGAGTCTTTGCTTTATCAATGTCTGCAAAGGTGGGTACTTGAAACTTTTGTAGACCCTTAAAAAGTGTATCTAGGCTGGACCGTTCAGAGGAAATCGTGGATTCGAGCTTGGCAAGGTTGGACTGACTCGGGAACGGTTTCTGCTGCGAGAGTTTGAGCAGTTGCGAGGCCTTGGCAGAATATTCAGCAGAAGCCTTCCCGTAATCATCCCATGAATGATATGCCAGAAATCCGAGGATCAGTGAGCCAAAGATCAAGGGGGCCAACAGGCAAGCCGCCATCTTGTTATCCATAAACCATTGCGTGATCTTGTTCATCAGGTCAGGGAAGGGGGTTCATGGGATTGCGTAGGGGGATCCTGAGTGAAAACGGATAGGCCCAGCTGTCTCCATTAGGACTACCGCGTTGCGTGATGATCTTGGATTTTTCCTTCTCTTCGACGGCAAAGATATCCGAGGACTGGAGGGCTGTGACAAAGTCATCGATTACCGCGGCCTGCCGGGGGTTTTCAAGGTAGAGCCCTTTGACAAGGAGGGCTTTGATGGTTCCGTCACTAATTTTGGCGGTAGCGCCTCTCTGGGGAAGATCTCCAGTGGGTTGGATTTCTGTGATCCAGAGATACCGTTCTGGAACCTTAGCGCTCAATTCGGCAAGAATCCTCGGATAGGCCTCCCAGAGGCTGACGATGGAAAGCAAGGTGTCGCTGGTCTGACGGATGGAGAGTTCGTTATCTAACTTAGTCTTGATCTGGTTGGAGATCCTCGTGTCCTGTGCGATCTGTGAATCGATGGTTGCCGTCGCCGCAAGAGTCAGCGAGGTTGATTGCAGGGCGAAGCCATACCAAGCTCCTAGAACCGCAAGGAAAAAGAATACCGCCGCCGCTAGGTAGGGTAAGCGTTTGGCAAAAGCCTTTTTCTTGGATAGAGATGGGGGTAGAAGGCTTATCTTAGTTCGGGGTGCAGATATAAGTTCTAATGCTCCGCCGACCAGCTCTCCGAGATTGTTTGGATTTGATTCAAGGAAGGATTGGGCCGAATCGGCGATTCCGATGCCTGCAATCGGATTGAAGAAAGTGGTCTTCTTCTGGAGTTTTTCACTGAAGAATTCCGCAAGATAGGGAAGGGAGCCCATTCCCCCTGTGAGCAAAATCAACGTTGGTTCATTTCCTCCGAGATTTGAACGATAGTAGCTAAGGGAGCGACTGATATCGGCCTGAGTCTTGAGTAGAGTCTGTCTTGCAATACGGGCGATATTGGCCTCGATAGGATCACTTGGTTGTTCAAATCCCGCCCCAAGTGCAACGCTACCGCGAGCAATCTTCAGATTTTCGGCCTCTTCAAGCTCTGCATGAATATCCTTGGCGATTGCGGAAGTGACAGCCAATCCCCCGGAGGGAATGCTTCGTGAGAAGAATGCTCCATCTGCCGAGATAAGCATGTTGGATGTCCGAGATCCAATATCAAGCAAGAGGGTTGTTTCCAATGACGATGCGAGTGAAGTATGGCGGAAGGCATCAAAGAGCGCCAAGGGGGCGACCAGCACAGAAGTAATATTGAGGCCGGTGGAAGTGACAGAATGACAAAGCGATTCGAGGAGATCCGTTTTGACGGCGACAAAAACTACATTTACTGCACCTGAGGGGGTGTTTCCCATCACGACATAATCCCAGACGACTTCTTCCAAGGGGAAGGGAATATTCTGTTGGGCTTCGAAACCCACAACTGCAGCGACTTGGTCTGAAGAACCTCCCGGAACTTCAAGTGGCACAACCCTCGTAAAAACTGTATGGGCCGGCAGTACGCAGATCACTTGCGACCGATTGATCTTCCAAGCCTTGAGAATATCCTTAAGGGCGAGGCTTATCTGATCCGGGCGCGATGTATCGAGCGCCGGATCGATCATAAGCTCCCTCCGGGCCCCCCGCAGAAGCTTAAGCCCGCCGCTTTCAGTCAATGAAAATTCGGCAATCCTAATGGATTGCATCCCGAGATCGAGGACCAAGGTTTTTTTTGGCGATGCCATGGGGGGAAAAACTGAAGTGTCGCGGTTTCCTAAAAAATCATTACTGCTTCTTTACCGCCTCGTAATAGTCGGAATTAAGCGATGCAAATGGAGTATCGTTTTTAATGAGAAGATAGCCGCCTGTCTTCTGATATTGAGGCCACCATATCCCGGTTGATTTGAGGCTTTTTTGGGCGACCACCTGTCCCTGTTTGGAGATGGTCACACCGATATCAACAATAGCGGAAGAGGTGCTGGAAGGGATTTTTCCATCAAAGAAGCGCTCTAGGGTTCTAGGGCTGACATACATCACCGACTTCAGGTCTTTTTGCGCTGGCACCGAAATGTGGTTTACCTGTCCGGTAAGAAGTGTTCCCTGGGGTGCCGTTGCGCTCTTATTTGAAAGCAGGACATAATAATCGATAGCAATATCATCCGCATACTTATCTGCAGGGGCAAGTGGCAAGGTGGGTAGCCAATCGAAGGTGACTTCAATTTCCATCCAGCTTTTGGGGCGGCAGGGCTTTTGAGTGCCTCCGGAATAGGAGATCGAGGGAGTGGTGACAATGGCTGGTTCGATCTTTGAAATCACGAAACCTGACGCATTCTGGGCGTGCAATGTTGAGATGCCCAGTAAGAGAGCGGCACAGGGAGCAACGAATCTCTTCAACAGTTGGGTAGGAGTGAGGGGCTGCTTCATGAATAATAGTTCATAGAAGCGGATTTCCCTCACGAAATCCAGAAAGAACATTTGTTTTTCTATTTTTAGGAGGGAAATAAAACTCCGCTGCTATTGAGCCCCTTTACGAAGGAGCACCGTGGGAATGGTGCGCAGAATAATCCACACATCAAGAAACGGTGATGCCCGGTCGATGTATTCAAGATCAAGTTGAACCCAATCATCGAAACTTTTTATAGAGTTCCTCCCCTGAACCTGCCACAGACAGGTGAGGCCGGGCTTTACGCTCAGACGACGCCTGTGCGCACTCTTTTCGATGCGTTCGGTCTCGTAGTCGGGGAGCGGTCTTGGGCCGACGATACTCATTTCTCCAAGCAGCACATTGAGCAATTGAGGCACCTCGTCGAGGCTCGTGTGTCTTAAAAAAGCTCCAAAACGCGTCACCCGCGGATCCTTGTTGATTTTGAAGACTGGACCCTGCATTTCGTTGTGATCCGAGAGACCCTCGTGCAACTCCGGGGCATTCACTACCATGGAGCGAAATTTGTAAATCGTGAAACGCTTTCCTCGCTTGCCGCTTCGCACCTGGGAGAAGATGACGGGACCTGGGGATGTGGCCTTGATGGCGACGGCGATTGCCAGACAAAACGGAGCGAGGATTATTATTCCGATCACGGCTCCGCCGATATCCATGAAACGCTTGATGAACTTCTGCCAAAAATCACTTGGGGACTTGCGGAAAACCAGGACGCGATTTTTCCCTGCCAGTTCAAAAGAGGGGGTGCTTTTGATTCCGAGGATGTTTTCGGAAACGATCCAGACATCCAGTCCTTCGCTTTCGCAAATGACTGGGAGGTCTTGGTTGGCAGGAGATTGGGGGGAGGTGAAGATAAGGCGGCCCACGGCGCTCTGTCGTAGGTTTTTTAGGATGGTGGTGGGATCGGTGCTGTTTGGATCAAACCTCCCGATGATTTGAAGTTCCAAGCGTTCCGAAGTTGAGAGTCCAGAGAAAAAGGACTCACAATCAATGTCACTCCCCACCAGAAAACTTCGCTCTCCGAAAATTCCCTGATCATAATGATGAATCAGGTATCTTCTCATGATTCCCAGCCTGAGCAGTAGGAAAACGGGAGCCAAAATAATGAACAGGATCAAGACAGATCGACTAGGGATTTCGAGGCGTCCGAAAATCGACGCGCAACCAATCACGAGGATCAACCAGAAGCCGGATTGAGCAATCTTGATCAGGAGATTCTCCAGGCGCAGCGAGAGAGGATGCTCGTAATAACCCTGCAAATCGAGAAAGAGCGGCGTCAGCGGAATAATCAGCGCAAGCATCCAATAGGTGTTGGAAAATGCGGGGATCTCACCCAAACGGTCGAGGCTGATGATGCCTGTAGATCGCAGGAGATAACTTACCCAGAGGCAGGTGCCAACCATCAGTCCGTCTAAGATCATGGGTAGATCCTTGGAGATTTCCTGCTTGTGGTTCATAATGGAGATAAGAAGAACAGTAGATCCTATTAGTGTGACCATCAACCAACGTCAAACCTTGAGCCTCCAACCCCTCCTTTGGGAGGGAACACCTCTCGTCGTGGGAACGCTTCATGACCAGGCTGGGCTGAGGTTTTTAAAGCGTGCCGCGACCCGATCTTCATTGCTGCATGGTATCGATCTTCTTGAGGTCAGGCTCGACGCACTGCCTCTGGCCGGATTGCCTTCATGCTGGCCCCTTCCCGTGATTGTGACGGCACGCCATCCAGCCGAGGGAGGTGCCGGGAATCTTTCCCAATCAAGTCGTCAGAGGTTGCTGGAATCAGCGTTTCCATGGGCTTCTGCTCTGGATATTGAGCTGCGCTCGGCCCGTGCACTTGCTGCCGTGATAGCTGGCGCTCATCAGCATGGAAGAACTCTTATTCTCTCCCATCATGATTTTGAGGCTACTCCAACCCTTCCAGCACTGAAAAAACTGGCCTCGAAAGCTGCGGCCCATGGAGCTGATTTCTTCAAGGTGGCAACGCTGATGCGGGATCGGTACGATCTGCAACGATTGGTTGAACTCCAGTTGAGTCGGACCGAGATACCGATCATCGCCATGGGAATGGGGGCTGCCGGGCGTTTTTCAAGGATCGTTCTTGCGGGGTTTGGAACACCGCTTTGTTACGGCTGGCTTGGGAGCCCTCAAGTGCCGGGTCAATGGCCGGCCCTGAAGCTTCGCGGAATCCTGGATGAGGTTTTGTCGGCGTGAATCCTGTTGGCTTGATCCTGCCTCTTGGGGCTGGATTTGGATACGCCTGTGCGGCGGTTGCGATCAAGCGAGCCTTGGGTGAAGGAGCATCGAGTGCCTGGGTAAATTTTGTTTGCAACACAGTGCTGGCCGTTTTGTTCCAAGTGCTCTGGTTGTTACCAGGCCATCCCTTGGCATTCGGGAAAGTCCTGCCTCCGGTTTTGTGTGGGGTTCTTTTTTTTCTGGGGCAGATCTTCACCTTCAAGGCCATCGACACGGGAGACGTCTCTATCGCCACGCCGTTGCTGGGATCTAAAGTCCTGTTTGTTGCCGTGCTCTCTTTTTTTCTGATTGGAAAAAGCCTGCCTCATGCGATGTGGATGGCTTCAATAATGGCCAGTCTGGGTATTGCCCTGATCTCCTACGCTCCTAGAGGAGCGCACGCGAGACTGATTGAAGCCGTTGCCTGGTCCCTTGCTGCGGCAGCGGTTTTTGCCCTCACCGATGTCATGGTGCAATGCTGGGTGCCCTCGGTTGGATACAGCAGATTTGCGCCGCTCATGTTCGGTTCCGTAGGCCTGTTTTCCATGGTGTTTGTACCTCGCCTGATGAGTGAGAGGGAGTCGACTCGTCGCGACGATTCCTATGGATTTCTAGCGGCGAGAGATGCTTTCTTAACCCCGTCTCTTCCATGGCTTCTTGTAGGGGCGTTGCTGCTTGCTGTTCAGGCTCTCGCCATGTACTCGGCCATCGGCATTTTCGGAAGCGCAACCATGACGAATATCCTGTATGGCTCGCGGTGTCTTTGGAGCGTTCTTCTGGTCTGGTTTCTCGGGTCGATAGACAGTGATATCTCGGCGGTCAGGCATCATCGAGGAGTGATACTGAGGCGTCTGATCGGTTCAGTTCTTCTCTTGGGAGCGATGGCGCTCGTGTTGGAATAGCACTTTTGATACGCAAGTACGGAGATGAGCAAATTCTTTCCTGATCCTTTGTCTAGCGCACAGCTTTCCGATTCTGAGATTACCGCGTCGCTTGATCTCCTAACGCTTGAGGCAATGGGAGATGAACCAAAGAGTGCCTTCTTGTCGGCTCTTCATCGACGAGGGGAGACAGCCTCGGAGTTGGCAGGATTTGCTCATGCCATCATGAGTCGAGGTGTGAAAGTGACAGTCGAGCGTGATCACAGCCTCCCCCTGCTAGAACTCTGTGGTACAGGAGGAGATCGTGCTGGATTCTTGAATATCTCGACCGCTGCAATGTTTGTGGCCGCTGGGGCTGGTGCTCTGGTCGTGAAGCATGGAAATCGTGGAGTTAGTTCCCGCTGCGGTAGTGCCGATGTGTTGGAGGCTCTCGGAATAACACTTCATATCGAACCCTCTTCGGTTTCTTCAGTCCTGGCGAATGCGGGATGCGTCTTTCTACTCGCCGCTGATTTTCATCCCATGATCGGCCGGTTGGCACCCCTCCGTCGTTCTTTGGCTGCCAGCGGGCAGATGACCATTTTTAATTTACTGGGGCCGCTTTTAAACCCGGCTTTTCCCGAGGTTCAACTGACAGGAATTTTCAATCCCGAACGGTTGTTTTTTTATGCAGAGGCGCTCGCCATGCTTGGGAGAACCTCCGCATGGGCTGTCCACGGGGAGGGTGTTAACAGTGATGGCGGAGTCGATGAACTCTCTATTACGGGGCCATCCAAGGTGGTCGCATTTCAAAAGCAGAATAATGCAGAGTCAATCCTTCGGGAATTTGTTATCACTCCACAGGAGTTTGGATTATCAGCCATTCAATCACCGGAATTGCTACTCGGTGGCGATGCTCACTCAAATGCCCAGCGCATCCAATCCATTCTCTCCGGTCAGGAGGTTGGCTCTGCCCGTGACATGATCTTGCTGAATGCAGCGGCAGCACTTCATCTTGCCGGGATCGGAGCATCTCTTGCTGAATCCCTATCCCTCGCCGTTGAGAGTATTGAATCGGGAAAAGCCTCCCTTTCGCTGGATCGTCTCAGAGAGTCTTCAAAATCCCACTCTGCCGGCTAAATCCGCTTAGACTCTCAGAAATCCGGGGAGTTCCTCGGGACCGAAATCCGATAGGATTCCTCCCTCCTCAGTAACAAGAACAGGAGTTTTCGACTGTCCTGAAATCCTCCTCATCTCCGCAAAAGCATTGGCATCAACAAGAACATCCAACACTTTATAGGACACACCCTTTTGGCGAAGCCATGATTCAGCCATGACACACCAAGGACATCCCCTTTTAATGTAGAGTTTCATGAAATTGATCATGATGATTGATCTCTCTTCTTGCCAGCATCCAGATCATGGCTCAGAGTGTTTAATTCTCACGGCGCGTTCGTCTAGTCGGTTAGGACACAGCCCTCTCAAGGCTGGCGCACGGGTTCGAATCCCGTACGCGCTACCATTTTATAGGCACAGCC
>Ga0114962_10004648_pt1 | contig 10905 bp, 8 predicted proteins | sample C_130820_MF_Meta_FD_87017 | JGI IMG/M metagenome (GOLD analysis project Ga0114962, IMG submission 87017) | Freshwater microbial communities from Lake Croche, Canada to study carbon cycling - C_130820_MF_MetaG | ecosystem: Environmental > Aquatic > Freshwater > Lake | place: Lake Croche, Canada...
AAGACATGGCTGTAACAAGATTAAAACGTAAAGACAGAAGAAATAAAGCAGTAGCAAATAATAAAGTAGCTGCTATCAAAATTTTAAAACAACGTCCAATTATTAAATTGGTTGATGTTGAAGAAATTAAAGCAAGTTTTGCTAAATAATTTCACTTCTATTTTGTAAAAAACCGGCCAAGTCCGGTTTTTTTATTGCTAAAAATTAAGTAAAATTACTCTTTAATAAACAAATTTGATATGAAAAACTACGTTAAACTATTTTCTTTATTAGCAGTTTGTACAATTTCTGCTCCTTTATTTTCTCAGGATCATCGCAATGTTGTAGAAAATCCATCCAAACCTGATGTAACAGAATATTGGGATCCCGAAGTTCGGTTAGTCACACCAGGAAGCATTCCTTCAGACGCAATCGTATTATTTGATGGTAAGACTTTAGATAATTGGGAAACAGTTAAGGATGGGAGTCCTGCTAAATGGAAAGTAGAAGACGGTAAAATGACCGTTGTAAAAGGTGCAGGTAATATTTCAACCAAACAGAAATTCACCGATTATCAATTACACATTGAATGGCAATCCCCTATCGAAGGTGATAATTTGAAGAGTCAAGGAAAAGGAAATTCTGGTATATTTATGCAAGGGATGTATGAGGTACAAGTTTTAAATTCCTACCAAAATAGATCTTATAGAAATGGTCAAGCCGGAAGTATTTATAAACAATCTGCTCCTCTAGTGAACGCAACATCAAAAATGGGAGAATGGAATGTATATGATATCATTTATACGGCTCCAAAATTTACTATAAACGGTGGAATTGAAAGTCCTGCTTTTGTAACCGTTATACATAATGGAGTTGTTGTTCAAAATCACACGAAAATTCAAGGAACTACAGAATATATTGGTCAACCTAAGAATCCTGTACATGGACCAGGTCCTATTAGTTTACAAGATCATGGAAATCCAGTAAGTTTTCGCAACATTTGGATTCGTGAAATGTAATTCATTTTAAATTTATTTGAAGGAAGGTTTTTAATAATGAAAAACCTTCCTTTTTTTTGTTTTATGAAAAAAATAATTAGTTGGGTATTGAGAAATATCCCAAGAAAATACATTCAGCTAGTAGCTCATCAATTTTTAAAAACTTATTCAATATTTTTAAAAGGTGACAAAGTATATTGTCCTGTTTGTAATTCTCATTTTTCTAAGTTTTTACCATATGGAAGACTGAATCCAAGGGATAATGCCTTGTGTCCATCTTGTTTAACATTAGAAAGACATCGATTAATGTATTTGTTTTTAAAACAAGAAACTAACTTTTTTTCTTCTAAACCTAGATTATTACACGTTGCTCCTGAGTATTGTTTCATTTATCGGTTTGAAAAATTATTGGGCGAAAATTATATAACCGCAGATATTGAATCTCCACTAGCAAAGGTTAAAATGGATTTACATCATATACCATTTGAGGATAATTCGTTTGATGTTGTTTTTTGTAACCACGTATTAGAACATGTTAATGATGATTTTCAATGCATGCGTGAAATCAGAAGAGTATTAAAGCCTACCGGCTTTGCATTAATGCAAAGTCCTCAAAGATATGATTTGGAGACAACCTATGAAGATTCAAGTATTATAGATCCCAAAGAAAGAGAAATACATTTTTTACAAGATGATCATCTTCGTATTTATGGTAGAGATTTTGGAAAACAATTAGAAAAATCTGGTTTTACAATCAATGAGATAAATATGATTGATATAATAGGATTAGATGAAAGTATAAAAATGGGTTTACCTTTAGATGAAATTATATATTTAGCTACCAAATAATCATGAGATACAATCCATTTGATTCTAATTTATTTGTTAAAAATAGAAATAAATTATACCAATTATTGCCTAAAAAGTCCATTATTATCATTAGTTCAAACGATATAATGCCGACCAATGCAGATGGCACTATGGGATTTAAACAAAATACTGATTTGTTTTATCTTTCAGGTATAGACCAAGAGGATACATTTTTGATATTGTATCCTGATGCTCCTGAAGCACATTTAAGAGAAATCGCCTTTGTAAGAGAAACTTCTGAATTGATTTCAATTTGGGAAGGACACAAATTGACAAAATCACAATCAACTTCTATTTCCGGAATCAACAATATTCAATGGAGTAGTAACTTTAATGCTGTTTTAAAAACACTTATTTATTCTGCGGAAAATGTATTTCTGTTGAATAACGAGCATATGAGGAATAGCTCAGATGTTGAAACTCAAAATACTCGGTTAATCAACCGAATTAAGCAAGAATTTCCATTACATTCCTTTCAAAGACTAGCTCCATTTTTGAATTCAATTCGAATGGTGAAAGAAAAAGAGGAGATTCATGCATTAAAACAAGCTATTGAAATTACAAACCAAGGTTTTAGACGAATTTTAAATTACGTACAACCTGGAGTTTTTGAATATGAAATTGAGGCTGAATTTATACATGAGTTCATAAAAAATAAATCAGGAGGATTTGCTTACACTCCTATAATTGCATCAGGTGCCAATGCATGTGTGTTACATTATATTGAAAATGAAAGAGAATGCAAATCTGGAGATTTGTTATTATTAGACGTTGGAGCTTCGTATGCCAATTATAACGCAGATATGACTAGGACAATACCTGTGAGTGGCCGTTTTACTGCTAGGCAAAAACAAGTTTACCTAGCGGTTTTAGATGTTTTAAAATTTTCTACCGAATTAATGAAACCAGGAATTTATTGGGTCGATTATCAAAAGGAAGTAGAAATATACATGGAAAGTAAGCTAATTGACTTAGGATTATTTTCACGACAAGATGTTAATAATCAGAATAATAACAATCCTTTGTTCAAAAAATACTTTATGCATGGGGTGGCACATCATTTAGGATTAGATGTTCACGATGTATGGGATAAATATGCTCCTTTTGAATCTGGAATGGTATTAACTTGTGAACCCGGAATATATATAAGGGAAGAAGGTTTAGGTATTCGCTTGGAAAATAATCTTTTAATTACGGACAATGGGACCATTAATTTAATGAAAGATATTCCTTTGGATGCAGAAGAGATTGAAGATTTAATGAATTCTTAAAACAAATGATTCAAGAAGAACTTTCCATTTTACTTTTTTTAATTGTTTTAATAGCTGCGGTATTTTACTTATCAAAACTATCTTTTAAAATAAGTAAGCTATTATTTCAAGCTATTCCTCCCCTATTGTTTTGTTATTTTTTACCTTCTCTTTTTGTTGAAATTGGGTTAATTGATTCATCAAAAAGTGATTTAAATACTTCATTGTCAAAGTTATTATTACCTTTTTGTATATTTTACTTTACTCTCGGTCTACCTTTAAAAAGATTAAAGTCATTAGGAAAAAAATTCTTAATCGTTTTTTTGGCAGGCTCATTAGGAGTTATTATTGGTGGGCCAATCTCATTATTTGTTAGTCAGTTGATTTTCCCAGCATCTTTTAATTCTGAAAGTTATCGAGGGATGAGTACTATTGCTGGGTCATGGATTGGTGGTACGACGAATCAAATGGCTTTAAATTCTATATTTACGCCCAAGCCCGATGAATTTGCTAAGGCGGTAACTGTAGACGTTTTTTTTGGAGAAATTTGGTTAATGATGTTATTGTTATTGATTCCATTTCAATATAAAATTAACAAGTACATGAATAGCAAAATCGAACATGATTCAAGTATTAATAACTTGGAGTCTAGTATAAAGCAAAAAGAATTAAGCTTTACTTCTGTTTTTTATATTCTAGGCTTAGGTTTTTTCTTGTCTCAATTAAGTATATTTTTAGGTTCAACTATTCAGCAATTTATGATATTGCAATGGGGACAATTACCTATTTTGGAATTTCTAAATAAAAGTTTTTGGACTTTTTTAATTAGTACAGTATTTGGATTAGGTTTAGGATTAACTAAAGTTCATAAAACGTATGATATGGGAGGAGATGTGATTTCCAGTGTATTTTTGTATATAATTATAGCTTCTATTGGTTTAAAAATTTCTTTAGGTCACCTTTTTTCCACTCCTATTTTATTATTCACGGGATTTTTGTGGATAAGCATTCACGGATTAGCTATCTTTGTGGCTGGTAAATTAACAAAGTCACCCTATCATTACATGGCAATTGCTTCCCAAGCAAATGTAGGAGGAATTGCGTCTGCATCTGTAATTTCTACAGCAATATCACCCAAATTAACTCCTTTTGGTGTAATTTTGGCTTTATTGGGTTATGCAATAGGTACATATGGGGGATATTTATCAGCATTATTAATGAAATTGATTAGCATAAATTATTAGTTTATAAATTATTGAATGAAACATCTAAGGAATTTTTGTATAATTGCGCACATTGATCATGGTAAAAGTACTTTAGCCGATCGTCTGATTGAATTCACTAATACGGTTCAAAAACGGGATATGATGAATCAATTATTGGACGATATGGATTTAGAGAGAGAAAGGGGTATTACCATCAAATCTCACGCTATTCAAATGACTTATCCAAAAGATGGCATTGATTATACCTTCAATTTAATTGACACCCCGGGTCACGTTGATTTTTCATACGAGGTATCAAGGTCTATTGCAGCTTGTGAGGGTGCATTATTAATCGTGGACGCTTCTCAAGGAATTGAGGCTCAAACCATTTCAAATTTATATTTGGCAATCAACCATGATTTAGAAATTATTCCCGTATTAAATAAAATTGATTTACCTGGCGCAATGCCAGAAGAGGTTTCTGATCAAATCATTGATCTAATCGGTTGCAAAAGAGAGGATATTATTCACGCTTCCGGCAAAGAAGGTATAGGCATACAAGCTATATTAGATGCAGTAATAGAGCGTATACCCGCTCCAAAAGGCGATTTAGATGGACCATTACAAGCATTGATTTTCGATTCTACCTTTAATTCTTACAGAGGAATTGAGGTTATATTTAGAGTATATAATGGTGAAATTAAAAAAGGAGATAAAGTAAAGTTCATGAACACAGGAAAGGAATACTTTGCTGATGAAATTGGAACTTTAGGTTTAGAGCAAATGCCTAAACAAATCATAAAAGCTGGGGATGTTGGTTATTTAATCTCTGGAATAAAAGAAGCAAAAGAAGTTAAAGTTGGTGATACCATTACACATGTGGCTAATCCTTGTAAATCAGCTATTCAGGGTTTTGAGGAAGTGAAGCCGATGGTATTTGCTGGTATTTATCCTGTAGACACAACTGAGTTTGAAGATTTGCGAGACGCGATGGAAAAACTTCAATTGAATGATGCATCATTAGTTTGGGAACCAGAAACATCGATGGCCTTAGGCTTCGGATTCCGTTGTGGTTTCTTAGGTATGTTGCACATGGAAATTGTGCAAGAAAGATTAGAGAGAGAATTTGACATGACTGTTATTACAACAGTTCCTTCGGTTAAATTTAAGGTTTTAACCACTTCCGACGAAGAGCTTTGGGTGTCTGCACCTAGTGAACTACCAGAAGCCAATTTTATAAATTACATAGAAGAACCTTACATAAAAGCGCAAATAATTACCAAGTCAGAGTACACTGGAAATATTATGAACCTATGTATGGACAAAAGAGGAATTTTGAAAAATCAAATCTACCTAACAACGGATCGGGTTGAATTACAATTTGATATGCCTTTGTCAGAGGTTGTTTTTGACTTTTTTGATAAATTAAAGACTATTTCTAGGGGTTATGCTTCTTTGGATTATGAATTCAAAGGGTATGAAGAAGGAGAAATGATTAAATTAGACATTATGTTGAACGGTGAAAAAGTAGATGCACTTTCTGCGATAGTTCACAGAGATAAAGCTTATGAATGGGGAAAAAGATTATGTGAAAAATTAAGAGAATTATTGCCAAGGCAACAATTTGAAATTGCTATTCAAGCTGCTATTGGGCAAAAGATAATTGCTAGAGAGACCGTAAAAGCTTTAAGAAAAGATGTTTTAGCAAAATGTTACGGTGGTGATATTTCCAGAAAGCGTAAATTGTTAGAGAAACAGAAAAAAGGTAAAAAGCGTATGAGACAGGTTGGAAACGTTGAAATTCCACAAGAAGCTTTTATGGCTGTACTTAAATTAGATTAACACAAATATTTTAGCAAAAATATTTTAAAAACAAGCGTTTAAACCGTAATTTTGAATTTTTAAAAAACAAAAGATGGCTGAAGTAATTAGAATGCCCAAGATGAGTGATACCATGGTTGAAGGTGTTATTGCTAATTGGTTGAAAAAAGAGGGAGATGTTATAAAATCTGGTGACATAATAGCGGAAGTGGAAACGGACAAAGCAACGATGGAATTAGAGAATTACGAGGACGGAACTTTATTATATATTGGTATAAAGCAAGGAGAGGCTGTCCCTGTAGATGGTATTATTGCAATTGTTGGTAAACCGGGTGAAGATTATTCATCCTTATTAAATACAAGTTCATTAAGTAATGTGGCACCCACAGAATCATCAGTTTCTTCTGCTCCAATATTAGTTACGGAACAATCAGCTCCTATAGATAATGTACCATCAATTGATTTAAGTCAAATCTCTGCTAAGGTAGTAAGAATGCCAAAGATGAGTGATACGATGACTGAAGGTGTAATTGCAAAATGGTTAAGAAAAGTTGGCGATATCGTTAAATCTGGTGATATTATTGCTGAGGTTGAAACGGACAAAGCCACTATGGAATTAGAGAACTACGAAGATGGTACTCTTTTATATATTGGTGCAAAAGAAGGTGAAGGTGTTATTGTAGATGGAATTATAGCTATTGTTGGAGAACCTGGAACAGATTTTCAACCATTATTACAATCTAGTGCAGCAAAAGCCGTGGTTAGCAAGACAGTCGACGCAGTAGTTGCACCAGTGGTGGCTTTAAAAGAAGAGAAACAAATTTCTATAGCAGCGGTAAAAGAAGATTTAAAGCCAGGTGTAGAAGTTAAAGCTTCTCCATTAGCTAGAGCTTTAGCCAAAGAAAAAGGATATAATTTAAGTTGGATTACAGGTTCAGGCGATGGAGGTCGAATTACAAAGGCTGATATTGAAGAATATAATCCAAACGTTGGAGGTGGGGCAACTGGCACGTTTGTTTCAGGAATAGAAAGTTTTGAAGACATTCCTAATAGTCAAATGCGTAAAACAATCGCAAGAAGATTATCCGAATCTAAATTCAGTGCACCTGAATTTTATTTGACTATGGAAATAAATATGGATAAAGCTATTGAAGCAAGAAAAACACTGGTGGAGGCTTTACCCATTAAGATTTCATTCAATGATATGATCATCAAAGCAACGGCATTATCCTTAACTAAACACAATAAGGTGAACTCATATTGGATGGAGGACCGGATTCGCGTCAACAAACATGTACATATTGGAATGGCTGTGGCAGTGGAAGATGGCTTGTTAGTGCCTGTTATCCGTTTTGCAAATGAGAAGTCAATTGCACAAATATCAGCAGAAGCTAAGGATCTTGGAGGAAGAGCAAAATCAAAACAACTTCAACCAAAGGATTGGGAAGGTAATACATTAACTGTTAGTAATTTAGGTATGTTTGGTATAGATCAGTTTACTTCTATTATCAATTCCCCAGAATCTTGTATTTTGGCGGTAGGAGGAATTAAAGAGACAGTTGGAGTAAAAAATGGTCAATTTTATGCTACCAATATCATGAAGTTAACGCTTACATGTGATCATCGAGTTGTCGATGGGGCTACTGGAGCGGCTTTTCTTCAGACCTTAAAACAATATTTAGAGGATCCTCTAAAAATGTTTATTTAACATTTTTTCAGCAAGCCTCGGAAGAAATTTCGGGGCTTGATTTTTATTTTAAGAATTATGAGTACAGAAAATATACGTATTGCAGTTCAAAAATCGGGAAGATTAAGCGATGACTCTTTGAAGTTATTTAGAGAGTGTGGAATTAAATTTGAATCTGGTAGTTCAAAGTTGAGAACTGTTTCAAGTAATTTTCCAATAGAATTTTTGTTTCTTAGAGATGATGATATTCCAGGTTATGTGGAGGATGGCGTTGCGGATCTAGGAGTAATTGGCTTGAATGTTTTGATGGAAAACAAAAAGCAAGTGAATATTATCAAAGAGTTAGGTTTTTCTAAATGTAGATTGTCATTAGCAATACCAAGAAATGAGGTCTACACAGGATTGGAATATTTCCAAGGAAAAAGTATTGCAACCTCCTACCCCAATTTAACTAATGAGTTTTTATTATCCCATGGCATAAAAGCTGAAACTCATGAAATCTCAGGATCAGTGGAAATAGCTCCAAGTATTGGATTAGCGGAAGGTATTTGCGATATCGTTTCAACGGGAGGAACACTTTTGAGCAATGGTTTAAAAGAAGTTGCAGAAGTTTATAAAAGTCAGGCAGCATTGATATCGAGCCAAAAACTTTCTGATGAAAAGAAAAATATACTAGCAAAATTACTATTTAGAATTGATTCTGTTCAAAGGGGACAGAATGCTAAATATGTTGTATTAAATACCAAAGAAGAGAATGTGAATAACATTATTTCATTGTTGCCAGGAATGAAATCGCCTTCTATTTTACCTTTAGCGGAAAAGGGTTGGATTTCCATGCATTCTGTCATCTCTGAAAATGATTTTTGGGATATAATTGACAAATTAAGAAATGCAGGTGCTGAAGGTATTTTGGTTTTACCTATCGAAAAAATGATTCTATAATATGCTAAATCAATTTAATTATCCTTCTGAAAATGAATATGCTACTATTTGTCAAAGACCCAAGATGGATGCTAGGTCATTGGATGGCTTAATTGAGCATATTTTCGAAAGGGTTGAATTAAACAAAGATGAGGCTTTGAAAGAATTTTCTCTTCAATTTGATTCAAGAGAAATTGATGATATTTGTTATTCAAGTGTTGAAATTGATGATTTAGCCAGTACTACCTCTCAAGAACTAAAAGCGGCCATTGGAATTGCTTATCACAATATACACCAATTTCATCAATCTCAAATATTAGAGGAAATAAGAGTTGAAACAACACCTGGGGTCATTTGTTGGCAAAAATCGAGTCCTATAGAAAAAGTAGGTATTTATATACCTGGAGGAACAGCTCCATTATTCTCCACTATATTAATGTTAGCAATTCCAGCAAAAATTGCAGGTTGTCGCGAAATTGTACTATGTACGCCTGCACAACATCCTGCTATATTTTTTACAGCCAAGCTTTGTGGTGTTACTAAAATATGTAAAGTTGGTGGAGCACAGGCTATTGCAGCAATGGCCTTAGGTACAGAATCTATTCCAGCTGTTTATAAGATATTTGGGCCTGGTAATCAATTTGTAACAGCTGCAAAAATGTATGCAAATAGTAAAGGTATTGCAATTGATATGCCAGCGGGACCTTCAGAGGTGGCTATTTATGCAGATGAATCATCTGTTCCTGCCTATGTAGCTGCGGATTTACTTTCTCAAGCTGAACATGGCATAGATTCTCAAGTATTTTTAGTCTCAAATAAAGCCGAAATTATTGATGCAATCAACTTGGAATTAGATCAACAATTAAGTCAATTAGATCGAAAAGAATTTGCTAAAAAATCATTGTTAAATTCAAAAGCAATTTTGGTACGTGATCGTTCTCAGGCGATTGATTTATTGAATGATTATGGCGCAGAACATTTAATTCTTTCCTGTACTGATCCTGAGGAATTTAGTGAAAATATTTTAAATGCGGGTTCTATTTTCTTAGGTAATTATACACCAGAAGCTGCTGGTGATTACTCTTCGGGTACAAATCATACTTTACCTACCAATGGTTTTGCTAAAGCGTATTCGGGAGTAAATTTAGATAGCTTTATCAAGAAAATAACTTTGCAATCTATTACGAAAGAAGGTTTAAAAAACTTAAGTTCAAGTATCATAGAGATGGCCAAGGCTGAATCTTTGGACGCCCATGCAAATGCCGTTCAAATAAGACTTTTATAATATGGATTATCAATCTATTATATTACCTCATATCTGGAATTTAAAACCTTATTCATCTGCTAGAGATGAATTCAAAGGTAATGAAGGTATATTTTTAGATGCCAATGAAAATCCCTTAGGTTCACCGTTAAAAGAAAATTGGAATCGATATCCTGATCCTTTACAATGGAATATCAAGAATCAATTAGCAGTAATAAAAGGTTGTAAAAGCGAGCAAATATTTTTAGGTAATGGTTCAGATGAAGCGATAGATTTATTAATTCGAATGACATGTGAACCACAAAAGCATTCTGTACTCATATTCCCTCCTACTTATGGTATGTACGAAGTTTCAGCTTCCGTCAATAATGTCATATTAAATAAGGTTAATCTAACTCAAAAATATCAATTACATCTTGACCAAATAAATCAATCAATAGATTTAAATACCAAGTTGATATTTATTTGTTCTCCTAATAATCCAACTGGAAATAAAATTAAAAGAGAAGATATTTACATTGTATTAGAAACCTTTAAAACTGGATTTGTTATCATTGACGAAGCTTACATTGATTTTTCTGATGAACCTAGTTTTGTAAGTGAGTTAAATAAATATCCAAATTTGATTGTTTTACAAACACTATCAAAAGCTTACGGATTAGCTTCATTACGCTTAGGAATGGCCTTTGCCAATCCACAAATTATTAGTGTACTGAATAAAATAAAACCTCCTTATAACATCAGTGGAGTTACTCAAAAATTAGTATTTGAAGCATTGGAGAATAAAGATTTTTTAAACAAATCTATTGAAAGTATTTTAAGCACAAAAAATGATTTAATATCAAAATTGATTAAATTTAATTTTGTAATAGGGATTATGCCTTCAAATGCCAATTTTATTTTAGTTAAA
>Ga0114962_10004652_pt1 | contig 10903 bp, 12 predicted proteins | sample C_130820_MF_Meta_FD_87017 | JGI IMG/M metagenome (GOLD analysis project Ga0114962, IMG submission 87017) | Freshwater microbial communities from Lake Croche, Canada to study carbon cycling - C_130820_MF_MetaG | ecosystem: Environmental > Aquatic > Freshwater > Lake | place: Lake Croche, Canada...
AGGCTTCACGAAAGAATTAAAGAGGCTTTAGATGGTCGTACACAAAGGTGGTTATCATTGAATGCAAAGATACCAGAATCGGAATTATCACGAAAGATGCAAGGTAAATTATTATTTACCGATGCAGAAATAACTCGTATTAACGAGGCGTTGAAAACTGATTTTATTAACGATTAAATAAATTCTAATGGCTCGCCCAATAAAGAATTACTGTGATTATTTCCCTCATGATAGGGATATGCGAAACCATAGAAAGGTTAAAGCTATTCGTACTAAATATGGAGTAATTGGCTATGCTATATGGTCTATGACTCTTGAATATTTAACAGGTATTGATGGTAATGTTTTAGAATATTCAGATGTAGAATTTGAATTAATGGCCGGTGATTTTGGAGTTTCTGCCACAGAAATACGGGACGTACTGGATTACTGTATCAAATTGGAGATGTTATTCATAAATAATGGTTTTATTAACTCAGAATCACTTGATGAAAGACTAGTACCTGTGTATGAGAAGAGAGGTCGCAGTAAGGATAATAGTAAGAAACAACAGCGTGTGAACGGTAAATTCGTAAGCAGTAATGCCGTAAGTAACGGAGTTTCTGTGGCAGAAAAACCGCAAAGTAAAGTAAATAAAAGTAAAGTAAAAGAAACTATACCAAGTGTTGATGAATTTTTGTCCTTTTGCAAGGAGGATATGTTGAAGAATAATTTAAATTATAATTTGTATGAATATTCTTTAAAATCAAAATATGAGTCTTGGGTTGAAAATGGTTGGAAAGATGGCCATAATAACATAATAAAGTTATGGAAGTCTAAAATTCGCAACACTATACCACATTTAAGACCAATACAGACACTTTCTAATAAAAATGGAGGGAAGTATCAAAACGAATTAGAAACCGCTAGAATCGCCTTTAAACCAATTTCTGAATAATGATAACAATTTTTAAAAACATCTTTTCTAAGGAACCAAATTACATTTCTGTTGAAGCTGCATTAAAAAGAATACAAGAGGGTAAAAGTAAAACAACTGTAACTGAAATTAGAAGCACAATAGACAAAGAGAAAGCAAATAAGATTAAACTTAACCTTCCTTCAGTTTGTTTTAGTGGTAAATTTGGACCAGATAGAACTGATGCTCAATTAATTACACATAGTGGGTATATAGTTTTAGATTTTGACAATGTATTTGAGCTTAGAGATAAGCAAAATGAGATAATATCAAATCCATTTGTATATGCTTGTTGGATTAGTCCTTCTGGTAATGGACTAAAAGCTCTTATAAAAATAGCTGATGGTCAAAAACATAGAGAGCATTTCCAAGCATTACAAGAAGTGTTTCCGGAAATAGACCGAAGCGGTATAAACCAAAGTAGGGTTTGTTACGAAAGTTTTGATCCTGAAATTTATATAAACGATAAATCAGAAATCTTTAAAAAGATTAAAAAGACTGAAAAAATAGTAGTTTATGAGAAAAATGATGATGACCAAAAAATATTTAAAAATGTTTTGACTTGGTTATCAAACAAAAATGAAGCATTTGTAACAGGGGAAAGAAACAATTTTATATTTAAGTTAGCATCAGCTTGTTGTCGTTTTGGTATTAATGAAACTGCAGCTAATTCAATGATACATAATGAGTTTATTACAAATTCAGAGTTTACAAAAAGCGAAGCTGATAGAGCAATACGTTCAGCGTACAAAGCTAATTCAGGAAATTTTGGAAGTGCTTCATTTGATAAAGAAATATTGATTGATAAGGTTTCTAGGAAAGAAATAGAAGTAGAAAAAGCTGTATTTGATGAAGGGTTAAAATTAAAAGATGTTATTTACGGAATTGATGTAAAAGAACAAGCTTTAAGAATTTATGATCAAGGTTATGCAAAGGTAGATGGTATCGGGGTGCCTGATTTAGATGATAAATTCAAGCCAAAGAGAGGAGAAATTACAGTTCTTACCGGTATTGGTAACTATGGTAAATCTTCTTTTAAAAAGTGGTACCAAGCTATGCGTATTATGTTATACGGAGAGAAGTTTGCTACGTTTTCACCAGAGGATAATCCACCTGAAGAATATTATCATGACTTTGTAGAGATTATTTTAGGATGCGATTGTAGTCCTGCAAATCCACATAGACCATCTAAACAAGTTTATGAATATGTTTATGATTTAGTATGTAAGCATATATTTTATGTTTATCCAAAAGATGTTTCACCTACTCCACAATATGTAATGGAAGTATTCCTAGAATTAATTGTTAAAGAGAATGTTGATGGTGTAGATATTGATCCATTTAACCAATTAACAAATGAATATCAAAAATTTGCAAGAAGCGATAAATATCTTGAATGGGTATTATCAGTATTTTCAAGATTTGCACAAATAAACAATATATTCTTTTGGATTATTGCGCATCCCATTAAAATGGTAAAAGCTGCTGATGGTAACTATCCTTGCCCAGATGTATTTGATTTAACTGATGGGGCTATGTGGAATAACAAGCTAGATAATATACTTGTTTACCATAGACCATTTGCACAAACAGATCCAAGCAACCCATCATGTGAGTTTCACAGTAAAAAAATTAGAAGGCAAAAGATAGTTGGTAAAAAAGGTTTTATATTGTTTCAAATGTATTTTCAAACCAGAAGATTTTTATTTAATGGATTAGATTCTTTGCAAAAAGTAATTAATGATAAAAATATAGTTTTAAGACCTGATGCATCAGTTCAAAAAACATTTGATAATTGGGAACCATATAAAGATGATAATGGAAATGAAATTAATTTTTAATAATAAAACAAAACACAATGATTAGAATTTCAGTAATCGGAAGATTAGGACAAGATGCTACAGTTAATAATGTAAATGAAAAAACAGTAATTAATTTTTCAATGGCATACAGCGAAAAATACAAAAACCAACAAGGACAAGATGTTGATAGAACAACATGGGTTTCATGTGCTTATTGGACTGATAAAACAAATGTAGCTAATTACTTAAAAAAAGGAACATTAATTTATATGGAAGGTAAGCCAGAGGCTAAAACATATTTAAACGATAAAACTAAAGAAACTGTAGCTCAATTGCATGCTAGAGTAACATCTTTACAATTATTATCAAGTAGTAAACCAGAAGAAAATCCATTCTAATGTACATTCACGAATTAAATAACCCAATAGATGTTGAAACCCCACTTGGATACGGAAAAGCAATCGGATGGATTGATTACGGAAGCGACACAAACACTGTTTGGAAAGTCGTATTATACCACAATGGTATGGTGCGGAACTTTTACGATGACGACATACTTGTACACCCCAATAAAATGGACGGTGGGGAATTAGATTTAAATTACTTTAAAAAACAATAATATGCAACAAAATGAATTTGATTTTGATGGAGCAGTTTATGTTAAAGAAAGAGATTATGATAGATTAGCTAATAATCATCATAAATTAAAGGATTTAATGAAAGATCAAGTGTTTAGAACGCTTGGGCAAATTTCTGAATTAACAAACATACCGCCAGCTTCTGTTTCAGCAGGATTGCGTGATTTTAGAAAAGCAAAATTTGGTAGCCATATTTTGAATAGAAAATATTTAGGAAATGGTTTATATTCGTACCAATTAATCTTAAATATTTAACATGGCAAAAACTACAAATTCAACAAAAGTTACATTTGGCAAAAAAAAATCAGGGAGGGCTAAAAAATCTTACAACAAAAGTAATCCTAGACCAAAACCATATCGTGGTCAAGGTAGATAAAATTAAAATATGAATAATAAAGCCGCAAAAAAACTAAGAAGATTGGCAATTGCTATTGCCGCAGCTAATGGTAAAATTGAAGATTCTGAAAGAATTTATAAGAATCTAAAAACTGTACATAAGGAAAATAAAAAAGCCCCTAAAAACTAGGGGCTTTTTGTTCTCCCATAAGGAGCAGACCTATAATACTGAGATTATAGGGGAGTTTTTAAGCATTTGCTGCTGTAATAACTTGAGCCACTGTAGAAGTAACAATTAATTGTTTGCTTCTTTGGTTCAAACCTGTTGGAGGAACTGTAATAACAGCATGAGCTGTAGCTCCATTAACAGGGTTTGTACCTGTGTAAGGAACAGCTACGATACCTTGAGATGGGATAGCATATACTACTCCACCTGATGTTGATGTTGCGTATTGGTTTACTTGTAAAACCGTTACTGCGAAAATTTGTGCCATTTTGTTTTGTTTTTAATTGTAATATAATATTATTCGGCACAACAAATATAATAAATTTTGCCAAGTTTATAAAATGTTTAACTTTGAATTAAATTAATTAAATTATGAAACTAATTTCTCCTGAGAACAGAGTTATTATTAAAGTTGACTTAGAAAGTAAAAATAGTCATACATTTAAAGATGGTACAAAAATTAAATTAGAAAGAGTATATGATAATTTTAATATGCGTTATGTTAAGCCGGTTAATGCGGAAGTTGTAAATGCAAGAAATATTCCTGAAGGTGCTGAAATTCTTATACATCATAATGCTACTCATGATACTTATAAGATTTTTAATTACCAAAGACCAACAGCTGAAGCTTCTTCTGATATTCAATATTTTTCTATTCCTATAGAGGAGTGTTTTTTATGGAGAACAGAAAAAGGTTCCTTGTGGAACCCTCTAAATAATTTTGTTACAGGATTAAGGATATTTTCAGAATATAAGGGGCCATTAGAAGGCATACCACCTACATTATTGAAAAATAAAATTTATATTACGAGTGGGGAACTAACTGGGAATGTTGTAACTACTGTAATATCAAGTGATTATGAGATTATTTATCAAGATGATGATGGAACAGAAGGTAGAATTATTAGATTAAGATATTATAATGATGGTAACGATAGAAATGAAATAATAGCAGTTGAGCACGAGCTAACAAAAAAAGTAATAAATGGCGAATTATTAGTTGGTTATAATGTTTCAGATGCTACCAAATTGGTAACATTTTCAAATCCAAGTGTAATATGTCTATAGAATTAGAAGATAAAATAAAAGATTTAGAGAAGCAAATTGCTTACTTACAGGGTAAAAATGCCTATTATGAGCAAGATGGTATTGGTAAATTATATCATGCCTTGAACAGGAAGGCCAACGAAATGGCCGAATTGCTTAATAAAACAAGCTTAACTGCTATTGATATTGATGATCCAAAGATTAAAACATTTGAAAGATTACAGAAGATATGGGTAGATGCCGGTACTATTTCAGCTTCAATTAAAGAATTAGAAGTTTTATCGGGAATAAATGCCGGACCTATAGATATTAAAAAAGAGCAGCAAGCAAGGAAACCATTTTCTCCAGAAAACATGGCTGATGCTGTTGGCGAGCTTGCTGGTAAAAGATATTAATTATGTATGAAAAAATTGAAGGCGGTAGTATTATAGATGTTCAAGGGTTAAAATGTAATTTACCTCCTGAAGGGTATGTTTTTAATATAATTACTAAGCAAGTAGAATTCAGAGGGGTATATCAAAAATCAGAATTAAATTCAGAACAATATTGGAAAAGAATTCCATTACCATCTTGGTATATGGACACTATGAAAAAATGGGATGAATTTGACAAGAAAAAAAAGGATGATGAGTCTGAATTTTATAATGAAAATTTAGAAGAATTTAAGAAACAAGAATGGGATAGGCGTTTAAATGGGTTTTGGTATATGAATAATGGCAAACCATTATTTTTAACAGGCTTACATTATTTATATTTACAATGGTGGCCAATAGATATAGGCTATCCTAAATTCAGGATGCCAGACCTTGAAAAGTTTTACTTTATGGACTATTGCATTCAAGATCCATTGTGTATGGGGATGCTTGAGGTAACTAAAAGAAGATTTGGTAAGTCATTTGTGGCTGGCTTATTTGTTTCTGAATACATTACAAGGACTAAGATGACAAATGGCGGCATTCAGTCTAAAACAGGCTCTGATGCCAAAAAATTCTTTGCCAAGACCGTTGTTAATCCATTTAGAAGGCTGCCTAAATTTTTTAGACCAGAGTATGATATGTCTTTAGGGGTTAATCCAAAGTCTGAAATGAGATTCCAAAAGACAAACGTAAGAGGTAAAAAAGCCGAGGAAAGTATAGATAAGGATGAATTAGGTTCAGTTATAGATTTTCAATCAGCAGATGCCGTAGCTTATGATGGACAAAAATTACATCGTTATGTGGCAGATGAGTGTGGTAAAACCACAGAAGTAAACGTATATGACAGACATGAGGTTGTACGTTATTGTTTACTAGATGATGAAGGTCAAATTATTGGGAAAGCATTGTACACAACTACAGTAGAGAAACTTACAACTGAAAAAGATGGCGTACAAGATGCTTTTAAATTATTATGGGAGGAAAGTAATCAGGATAAGAGGCAAGATAATGGGACAACATCAAGTGGTCTTTATAGATTCTTTATGTCTGCAAAGCGTACAAGAAACTTTGATGACTTTGGTTTTCCAGACGAAGATAAGACCTTGGATATGATTTTAGCTGATAGAGAAACAGTCAAAAATAACCCAAGAGCATTATCCGCGCGTGTTAGAAAAGAACCTTTAACTATAGATGAAGCTTTTAGCACAGATTCAGATAAATGTATTTTTAATGTAATGAATATTGGGGCTAGAGAATCTTATTTGAAAGATAATCCAGTTTTAAAACGCCATATTTTATTTTATAGGGATATTGACCAAATTGTGAGATGGAGGAATATTACAGATAAAGAAGAAGATTTCCATTGGGTTATTACTCAATTCCCAAAGCAAGGGGAAGAAAATAAACATATTTATGATATAAAAACTAGAAAACCAGCTAGAACTAATGATGGTGCAATAGCAATTGATGGATATAGCAATAGTCAAGGGGGTAAGTATGGTTCAAAAGCATCAGCTTGGATTGGCAGAAGATATGATTTACTAAATCCAGAAACAACAGGTAAAGCTATTGGGCATTTATATGGAAGGCCTCAAATTAAAGAAACATTGCACGAGCAAGTGCTTTTAGCAGCTGAATTTTATGGATATCAGGCTTGGTATGAGCATAATAGTGATGATTATCTATCTTATTTTAGAGATAGAGGTAGAGTTGGTTATCTTGGTTCATACCCAATGTCAACAATTGATCCAGCAAAAAGAGAAACAGCAGATAGGCATAAAGGCTTCCCAACTACTTCATTTAGCTTGACAAAACAAACAGATGTTGGAATTATGTATTTTGAATCGCATATTGACTCAATAGATTTTGAGAATTTGCTTGAAGATGCCAAAAAATTTGATCCAAACAATAGAACTGATTTTGATATTACGGTATCTTTTTTGATGTTAATTGTATGTTTAATGGAACCAATACAAAAACAAATTAAACGAGAACCATTGGTAAAAAATTATATTCCGGTGCTTAATTAATTAAAATTTTATTAAATTCTGGATATTTAGTATATTTGACACAAAATACAATCACATTGGCAGATAGTCCTTTATACATATCGGCAGCAAATAGTAATGGTGAAGCCATAAAAAAGTTTCAAATTACTACAGATATATCATCTAAAAAAGATTTTTTATATGGTAAAAATGTTGCTCAAAGTATTTATTCTACAATTTATGGTAACCAAACTTATTTTTGGTTAAGAAATAATAGATTTAGAAAAAATAGACAAATTGCTAACGGAAAGATAGACATGAGTGTTTTTCTTGACAGGTTAGAAATGAATGGTAAAGCAAATTTTGTTAATATAAATTGGAAGTCAATTATTATTGGCAATACAATTGTAGCAAGATTAGTTGGATCATGGATGAGCAGATCTGAAAAAATTTCAGTAGTAGCAACAGATGAAGCATCAGCTATGTCAAAAAAATCAGCTGCAGATGAAGCTGAATTTTTATATCAAAATAAAGAGATTTTATCTCAAATACAGCAAGAATCAGGAGTACCAATTATACCACAAGATCAATTTATTGCACAAGATAAAGATGAATTAGATCAATGGACTTTAGAATTTAATAAATTACCAGAAGAAATATTATATAGTTTAGGTTGCAATAATATATTTGAAGCAAATGGGTGGAATGATGTTTTAAAACAAAGATTATTACACGACTCTGCTGAAGTAGGATTAGTATGTACCTATACTTGGATGGATGAAGAAGGTGAAATTCATGTTGATTGGATTAGACCAGAAAATGCTATTTATTCTTATTCTGATTTCCCTGATTTTAGAGATACTACTTATAGAGGTCATATGCTTTCTATGAAAGTAAGTGAAATAAGAGCTAGATATAGTATTGCAGCAGGAGGAAGTTTAACAGAAGAAGAAATTTTTGAATTAGCTCAATCTTCAAAAGAATACCAAATAACTGATAAGTTAAAATGGATGCAAGATTGGAATGTTGCTTGGTTAAGACCATATGATGAATGGAATATTGATTTAATGCAATTTGAAATTAAAACATTAGATGCTGATGGTTATACTGTTACCAAAACTAAAAAGAATGGTAGTACAATTATAAGAAAAGGCAAGCCAGATAAAATTGATGAAAATCAAGAATATATAGAAGAGAAAAAGTGGAATATTTATCATGGAGTTTATTGTCCAGTTACTCAAAAAATGATTAAGTGGGGAGTTAAAAAGAATATGATTCGTCCACAAGATCCAAAAGAAATAGGTAATGCTGAATTTTCTTATAGCTTTTATATGTATGATCCATATGACATGCGTAACGTAGCTGTACCAGAAAAGATTGAAGAACCTATTGAACAAATGATTTTAGCTAGGTTGAAAATACAACAAATGGTAGCTAAGATGACTCCAGCCGGTGCTTCTATTGATGTAGATGCATTGCAAGAGTTAGATTTAGGATTAGGTGATTCTGTAAAACCATTAGAAGTACAAAAGATTTGGGAACAAACAGGTAAGCTTTATTATCGTGGTAGAGATGCTGAAGGTAATAGAATACCTGTGCCAATTAATGAATTAGCTAATACTGGTTTTGCCCCTCAATTAAATGCATTAATTCAATTATACCAATTCCATTACCAAGTATTAAAAGATGAATTAGGAGAAGATCCAAATTTAATGAATCAAGCTGCTCAACCTAGAGTTGCAGCATCAAATATTCAAGCTTCTCAACAACTTGCTAATAATGCTACAGAATATATGTATGATGCTTATATTTATGTAATGGAAGAAACAGCAAAAAAAGTAGCTTGCTTATTAAATAAAAGCGTTACTTATGGTGCTAAAAAATATAGAGATTTATTAAAAGAAGAAGATGTAAAAAATAGAAATTTTGTTGCAACAATAAGAATGCTACCTTCTTCAAATGACCTTATGAATTTGCAAGCGATGATGAATAATGCTATTGCTTCTAATCCTGAATTAGTTAAATATTTAGATCCATTCAAAGCAATGAGGATGGCTAGAGAGAATATAGATTTAGGTGAATTGTATTTTAGACAAGCTCAAAAAAGATATTTAAAGACTGAGCAAGAAAACTCTCAGGCTAATATGCAGCAAAATTCTGAATCACAACAAGCAAGTATTCAAGCAAAAATGCAAGCTGATACATTACTTGATGGTAAAAGAGCATTAGCAAGAGAAAAAGAAATTATTTTACAAGGAGTTTTTGATCTTGCTAAAGCAAATATTCCTGTTCCAGCGGAACTTCAAAAAATAGTATCAGATATGTTGCAAAATGTAACTGTACCAATTGAAGTTCAAAATCAAGAACAGCAACAAGCATTAGCTCAACAGCAACAAGCTCAAGCACAACAAATGCAACAACAACAACAACAAGGTGTTCAACAAGAACAGGCTCAACCACAAATGCAACAACAACAATAAAAATATAAAATAAAATAAAATGGCAACATCAGTTAGTAAGCTATTAATTAGATTACAAAAATTTAGCTCAAAAATTAGTAGAAGTATTGATGCTACAGCATCGTTTAATGAAGGTGGGTTTTTCATACAAGATTTATCTGGATGGGATTCCGCAGTAGTTCAATTTGGTACTATAACAGATGGTCCAATTACATTTTTCACAACAAATGATGACGGGGCTCGTATAATAGGTCAATTATTACCAGCTCCAGAAGTTATTGACCAATTTTTACCAGTAAAAGGTATTGATTTATCTACAAAAGGTGATGTATTAGTTGCTAGTGATGATTCTATTGTTGAATTTGGAATTATTGGGAAATATTTATCATTAGCTGGTCCAGAACCTGCTTATCCAGCAAATTATGCTTATGTAATATCTAAAAATACATTTCCCACAGCAAGTGAAGCATATATTAGTGGCAGAAGTCAAGGTACTACAATTGTATATGCTACAACATCAACACTGACTAGTGCTAATCTTTTTTATTCAACAAGTGCATTAACACAACCAATTTACGGTGATGGCACAAGCTGGTATAGTGCAAAAAGATTAGATGGCACAGGCCCTGATTATGCACTACAAATAAATGGTGCAGGGGCATTATATATAGATTAATAATAAACCCAAAATAAGCATTTATGCTAGAAAATCAAGACATGTCAGCCCCAATAACGCTGGCAGAAGGTTACAATCCTTTCGGGGATGAAGTATTTGTGCAACAAGCACAACCAGCAGTAGATGTAGCCCCTACTGCAACAAATGAGCAACAAACAGTTCAACCAGCTCCTCAAGAAGAAGCTAAACCACAAGAACAACCAGCAGCAGCATCTGGTACAACTTTTGATCCAAATAAATTTGTTAAAGAAAGATTTGGATATGATAGTGTAGAACAAGCTGAAGAAGAATTTAAGAAATTTAAAGAAAAACCATCTGATTTTGAATTTAAAGATAATGTAAGTAAAACATTATTTGATG
>Ga0114962_10004653_pt1 | contig 10901 bp, 10 predicted proteins | sample C_130820_MF_Meta_FD_87017 | JGI IMG/M metagenome (GOLD analysis project Ga0114962, IMG submission 87017) | Freshwater microbial communities from Lake Croche, Canada to study carbon cycling - C_130820_MF_MetaG | ecosystem: Environmental > Aquatic > Freshwater > Lake | place: Lake Croche, Canada...
GGGTAATCGCCGAAACTGTCCCAGCGGTCGAAGAGTTCCGCGGCATCCGTGGGGTCCTTCGCCTGGTCGTGCTCATGGGCAAGGGACCGTTCGAGAATGCCCTTGGCCACGGACAACGCATACGCGGCATCCCGGCATTGGGTCAGCGTGCCGGCGCTATCATAGAAGTCGAAGTTATCCAGCGCGGTGACTTGGTAGGGTGCCTTTGCGGGTGGTCCCGGCACCGTGCCATTTTTAACATTGTTTTCACCGGCGTCGCCGGCGCTTTGATTGCTGAGGTTATCATTCATGGTATTGTTCTGGTTAGTAGTTCTTCAATCGTAGATGGTTGGTGTTTCAGTTAGCAGAGAAATTGCTTGGCCTCCAATTCGCGTTCGCCATTCCAGCGGTAAGCAACCAGAGGACCTTCATTGGCTGCACTGAAGTCGAGGCAGGCGAGGTTGCTTGCAAGCGGAGCCTGCTTTGCATCCGACTCCAGCCAATAGTGACCAAAGAAGACGGGAGGCCCGCTCGATGGGTAGTTCGGCACGCGTTTCAGTTCATGAGGCGGCGCGTCGCCGGGCGCGTCGACGGGTGACGGCAAGACGAGTTCACCGATCCGCGCGCGGTCCGGCAGATTCCACCAGCGTACCCGCACTTTCGCGTGTACGTTGCCCGCCTTGTCGTGGTAAATGTACCCTTCCGGCATCACCATCTCAGGCCCGTTCAACACGTTTTCCACAGCACGATACTCAGGACTCTTGCGATCGACGCAGGAGCGGAGAAACGAATCATCCGCCATGGTCTTGCCCGCGAGACGCTCGATGCCCTTGGCATCCCAGCAGGCGTGGACCGCACGGAGGTCTCCGAGGTCGAGGAAAAGCGGCAGTTTTTTCATCCACTCCAGCCAGTCGGCCCATTCCCCGGGCATCTCCGCGAACTGTGCGAGGGTCAGCCGCATTCCCACGTCCCGGGGTTGGTCGCGCTTGTAAAGCCATCCGCCGGAACCGTCCGGGATGTGATAGCAGACCATGTTGAATTCGTGATTGCCCATGATCGCGAGGGCATCGCCGTCCTCGACCATCGCCCGTATGGTGACCAGGACTTTGTGGACCTTTGGGCCGCGGTCAATGTAATCACCGAGGAAGACGACCTTGCGTCCATCCGGGTGACGGTAGCCATCACCTCGCGATGCGTAGCCGAGTTTGTGGAGCAATCCGGCGAGCTTGTCGTATTGGCCGTGGATGTCGCCGATGATGTCGTAGGCTGGTGCGTTGCTTTTCATAACGGCTGCATATTGACCGGAATTTTTTCGCTTGACTACACAGCAAAACGCATGATATCAAACTTTTCAGTCATGTTTCAAGAACTCTTTGCACGCGGTGGTTTGTCGCTCGATCGAATGCGCGGTTTGCTGGAAATGGCGGAGGCCGGCTCCATTGCCAAGGCCGCCCCCGATGATCCGAGCCGGCAGAGCCTGATCAGCCGTCAAATTCGTGAGCTGGAGGAGTTTTTCGAGACTGAGCTGACCGTGCGACGGGGCAAGAGCCTCGGCCTGTCCCTGGCAGGCGAACGTTTGGTCGCGCTGATCCGTGAACAGTTCCGCGATTTGTCGGACTTTCAGCTGGATCAAAACAATCAGTGCAAGTCCTTCGCCATCGGCGCTGGAGCAAGCATGATCGAGTGGCTGGTCATTCCGGCGCTTGGGGAAATCCGCGCAACGCTGGGTGTTGCGAGCTTGCGCTTGGCATCCATGCGCAGCCGGGAGGTTGTGGAAGCCGTGCGGGATGGAAGGATCGACTTCGGGATCGTCCGGGAGGACTCGCTTGCCGAGGATGCCCTGTCACTGCCCTTGGCCAAAGTCAGCTTTCCCCTGTGCGTGCCTGAAAAATTGGCGGGCAAGCGGAGAGACAAAGAGCTCGATGATCCGGCGTTTTGGAAAACCCTGCCATTTGCGGCCAACTCGGGCGGCGGACAATTGGACAGTCAGTTTCGCGAGGCGATGACGAAAGCCTGTGGGCAATTCCGCCCGGCGGTGGAATGCGACTCGCTGCTTCAAATTCGTGAACTGGTGATGCAAGGCACCTGTGCGGGTCTGCTAACCTCGATGGGAGCCAAAGGACTGGAGGATCACGCGGTGTTTGTCCGTGAGTTCCGTCCGCTCAAGAAATATGGGCGGGCGCTGGTCCTTCATTGGAACAGCCGCCAGATGAGCCGCCGCAATGTGGACGATCGGACGATTCGCAAGTTGGCGGCGGTATTGAAACCCGCGGTGGGCTTGACAAGCGGATCATGTCGTCGACCGCTGCCTTGAGCACTTCCAGCGATGCCGGATCGTTTCAGACATAGATTGCGTTGTATTCGGATTCGTAGACGATCCCATTGGATTTCAGCAGCGATTCGGCACCGGTGGACTTGAAGGCCACCCTCAACGCCGCGGCCAAGGAGTCCCGGCGTTCAGCCTCGTTTAAGGTTGCAGGCAGTGAGAACACATTGAACACCTCCTCACGACGCGCTGCTTCGATGATGTAGATGGTGATGTCGTAGAATCGCTTGCTGCCGAAATTATCTCCATATCTGCAAGCATCATCAATGACTCTGAATACCAGAGTGCCATCATCTTCAAATACGATATAGGTGTAAATGTCACGGACATCCATTTTTCTCTCATAACAATCGACGTAATACTCGTTGGGGATTTCGATCTTGTCATTGATAAGCAGATAGCGAAAGCGGGCGTTGTTGCTTTCTTTCTCAACGGGATTCCCGTTTGATTTGGCAATTTCCGGAGCGTCGGGGCGGTTGGGGTCGTTCATACGGGATGAAGATGAGCCAAATATTTTGTTCTAGCAATGGATGAAATCACAGGTCACCCAACTCAGAAGTCATGAATGAGGGCTCTCCCAGGAATTGCACGGATCAATCGGCAGTTTGGTCCAGTTTCCAATCCGTGATGCCTTGCGGATGTATTTGCGCATCACGTCCACAATATAGGGAGCGTTGAGCTTGTCGCCCCACAGTGCAGTAAGTGTCCGTTCGGTAGGGATCACATCGTGGAGTCGGTCCCCATACTTTTGGCGCAGCACCTTGCAGGCGTCGATGAAGTAATCGTAGTATTCCCAACTCGATGGACCGCGGTAAATCTCGCGCTCGCCGCAGCGAATGACGATCCGGGCATACTTTTCAGAGCTTTCATTGCCCTCGTAATCTGCATCCCAAATGAGAACAATATGGTCGAGGTCGATTTCGGGCAGTTGCTCAATGCTATGGATTTTTTCCCGCTGCCACTGTGTACATTGTTTGGCGAAGGCAATGACCTCCTCCCGGGTTTCAAGTGGCAGATTTTCGAGGTTGGCCACCATTTCCGTGACATGGGGAATCTCAATCAAAACGACGTTATTGCCGCAAGCGGGGCATTCCCGGGTAAAGAAGGTTTCATGCAAATCGCCCGATATCAAGTCCTTGCCCAGCGTCTCCCGCCCACAATTGGCGCAGCGGTATAGCATGTCCTGCCATGGGTCTAATACATCCCGGAGGCGGCCTCCAGCGTATAGCTTCGGTTCGCTGTTGTTATTGCCGAGGTTGTCGGCGCTTTGATTTTTGGCGTTATCATTCATGGTGTTTTGAATTGGGTGATGTAGGGCGTTGTAGGCTGCGCTCAGGAGCAGCAGATGTAATGCTCGGGGTTGATGCTGGCCTCACCCTTCCAGCGATAGGCGACGAGCGGACCGCCAATGGCGGCGGAGTGGTCGAGGCAGGCGACGTTGTGGCGTTCGGGGTGAGCCGGCGAATCGGCCGGCTTGAAGTAGTGACCGAAAAACACGGGGCTAGCGTCGGCCGGATAGGGGCTGAACATTTCCATTGCTGCGGGCGTGACAGGAACCGAGGCTATTTGACCACTGGCAGGAAACACCAGATCGCAGCACAGCGTGTCGGCCACCGGCGTTTCCCACCAGCGGGCACGGAACTGACCTCGCCGCGTCCCCGTGTGGTCCTTGAAGGACTCGCTGCCGGGAAGCTGAACCTCGATGCCTTTAAGCACGGCATCAATGGCTTTGCCCTCGGTGGTTTCGTTGTTGGCGCAAGCGATGAGGAAGGCAGCGTCGGCGAAGCTCTTGCCTTTCAGCAGGCAAAGGTGGGCCGGGTGCCAGCAGGCGTGAACCGCACGGATGCCACCGAGGTCGAGTGAGATCGGCAGTGATTTCAACCACGGCAGCCAATCCGACTGCCATTCGCTAGTCGGGTCGGCATAGTCCGGAAAATCATCCAGCGTGCCTTGATGGGTGCGTTGGTTGCGGGCGCTACGGGCCTTGAGTGGTTCGCCGTCCGGGCCATAGCTGTGATAGAGAATGGCGTTCAACTCGTGGTTACCCATCAGGCAGAGCGCGTCGCCTCGGTCGCACATGGCTTTCACGGCGCGCAAGGTGGCGCGGACGCCGCCGGGAAACGGATGACCGGGTTTCGTGTCGATCAGGTCGCCGAGGAACAAGGCGCGGTGGCCGGGAGGGGGGACGAATCCCGCGCCGTTCCAAGCGTAGCCCAGACGCGCCATGAGGGATTCAAGTTTGTCGTATCGCCCGTGAATGTCGGCGATGATGTCGTAGTGGATCAGGTCTTTCATACGGCTAGAGACTGACCCAATTCATTTGTTCTTGCAATGGATTAAATCACACATTACTTAACTCAGAAGTCATGAATGAGTTTGATCAACTATTTTCCATTTCCGGGTTTTCGTTGGACCGGATGCGCAGTTTCCTGTTGGTGGCGGAGGCTGGGAATCTGGCCAAAGCGGCCAAGGGTGAGGCTTCCAAGCAATCGCAGTTCTCACGGCAGATCAAGGAGCTGGAGGGCTTCTTCGGGGTAGCGCTCACCCGGCGGGTTGGCCGGCGCATCGAGATCACGGCCGAGGGGCTGCGACTGGCGGGATTGATCCGGCGGCACTTCGGCGAGGTTGACGATTTCCGCGAGGCAGTGAACGAGCGGCCGGTGTGCGTGCGCATCGGCACCCAGGGCAGCCTCATCGACTGGTTGTTGGTGCCGAGGATCGCCGCCTGCCGTGACGCCCTCGGCGGGGCTCTGGTGGAACTGGAGCAACTCCGCAGTGCCGACATCGTGCGCAGCGTAACGGATGGACGCTTGGATTTTGGAATTGTGCGTAACGACGCCGTAACAGCCGGGATGAAGCGCTGGAAGCTCGGGAAGATCGGTTACGCTTTGTTCGCGCCCAAGAGCGTGTGGAAGGCGGGTGTTACGGTCGAGGACGTGTTGCGCTCGGTGGCGGTGGGCGAACTCCTGCCGGGTGGTCAATACAGCAACCGCTGGCGGGAGTGGCTGGAAGAGGCAAAGATCAAGCCGCGGGTGGCCGTGCGAATGCCTTCGTTTGTCCACCTTGCCCGGATGACGCGGGAAACGGGCCTGGCCGCGGTCTTGCCGGAAATCGCCGCGGTGGACTTCGATCCCAAGAAAATCGTCGGTAAACTCATGCCGTGGAAGCACGACCGCCAAATCGTGCTCATCGCCAATCCCCGCAGTCTGGACCGTTCCGGCATCCGGCCCGATGCGGTCGAGAGGCTGGCGGATGCGGTCAGGCTGGGGTGAACGCGTGGGAAGCTGACCCGCCAGTTTCGCGAGGATTAGGTTGCCGCGGCAGTCGAAGCTCATGGCGCGAGTTTGACTTGAAAATCAGGTTTTCTCCATCGCGGGCACGGCAGGACTCGAGGTTGACGTCAAGTCGGGGCAGACGAAGCGAAAAAGGTCTCAGATCGGAAAAGCTTCAAAAAGTGCCTACACTTGGTGCCTACACCTGCCAGCATACTTGCTAGGCTTCATCCATAATTCATTGAAACACAAGGCTTTGACCTGGCTCCGGCGGTAGGGATCGAACCTACGACCTAGTGATTAACAGTCACCCGCTCTGCCGCTGAGCTACACCGGAAGGACAAGCGCGCCGGATGGCGGCGCGCGGCGGGAAGATGGCTTGGCGGCGGCGCTTGTGGCAAGGGAAAAGTTCTCGGCGGGAGAAATAAATCGGAATTCAGCCGCCAGCAGCGAGGGTGACGAGTTCCAAGCGGGCTCCGTCGAGGAGCGTGGTGTGGGAGTAGTCGCGGGGAAAGACGACGGCTTCGTCGAGTTCGACGACGACGGGTTTGCCGGCCAGGCCGAGGGATTCGAGCAAGGCGGCGAGTGTGAGGGGGGCGGCGAGCGGGTGAGGCCGGCCGTTGAGTTGGATGGTGATGGGGGTCATTTCCATTGGGCGAGTTGCTCGGGGAACGGGCATTGGTGGCAATCGGAGAAATCTTCGAGACAGAAGTCATGATAGATCTGTAGCATGGCCTGATGGTGGGAGACGCGGCGCAACCACGGCTGAGCGAGGGTGAGCGAGCCGAACAGGCGGATGGCACAGCGCCGGACTTTTTCGTTGGGAGCGGAATGGCGGAGTTTATGGTAATCCTTGAAGGTCATCGCCTCCTCGTGCAGAGCGAGGGGCACGAGGTGGTTGGCTAACAATTCCAAACCCTGGTTGCGGCCAACCAAAGCGAGCTTGTTGGCAGTTTGGGTGGAGGTGAGAGTGTGGCGCTGCGACCAAAACGGATGCTCGAGGGTTTTGAGGAAATCCAGCAAGGGCTTGATTTTGAAGGGACGTGCGAGGGCGAGGCGGCGATAAGTCGGCCAAGCGGCGAGCAAGGTGGCCAGCGCGCCGATGCGCCGGTGCGGGTGGTTGGCCGGGCGTTGGCCGTGGAGTTTCCAGGGAATGGCCCGCTCCGGGGTCACCTCAAAATGCGTGCGGTGCTTCCACCAAGTGTCCCAGAGGCCGCGCAGGTACTCGCGGGTGTCGGGCGGCGCATGCTCGTGGAGGTTGGGCGCGAGAAAGCCGGCCGTTCCAAACAAGATCGCCTCGGTCGCCGCCGCGTCGTTCTTCAAGCGCGCCAGCGGCAGTCGCTGGGCGAGCAAGCGCAGGGCCAGCGCGTTGCCGCCGTAGCCGAGTGTCTCGGCGGTCGCCTGAAATAGCGCGGCATCGGGCCCGTGAGCATCGGCGTTGCGCAACCAGCGGCGGGCCTTGGCAGCCGCCCGGAAGCGCGCCGCCTCATCCAACAAGTTGCTGAGGCCAGCGGCCGGCAATTGTTTGAGAGGATAGACACAGCGACCGGGATGGGCGATGGCCACCTCGCGCTGAGGCCGGTTGAGGGCATCGGCGAGTTGCTGAGCGGAAATGACCACCTGTGGCACGTCGCGATGTTCGCAGGTGCGGGTGAAGGTTTTGCGGACCTCGTCTTGAAAGATCACATGCAGCACCACCTCGCTGAATGCCGGATTGGCCGCGTGGCCATGGGCTTCCCAGGCGGCGGCATCGGGGTCGAGCTCCAGCGCCCCGGTCTTGACCACCCCATCGATTTCCACCGCCGCTTGGAAAAAATCCGGGCCGGCACCGCGGTTCCACTCGCCAAACTGGACGATGCGCACGGCGCGGCCGTCGCTGCTGCGGAACACCCGGCCAAAGGCGCCGCTAAACCACAGCGCCTGCAATTCCAACTCGGCCGGCAAGTCGGCCACCGCGCGTTCCTCAAACGCCAGCGGTGGGTGCCAGATGGTTTCGATTAAAAATAGATAGGTCATGACGCAACGGGCGCTCAGCGGTTGTTGGATGGGGGTTTGGGCGGAGCTGGAGTTTTGGGTGGCGGCGGGTCGGTCGGTAGCGGAATGATCTGCGGCGTGATGACCGGTAGCGGAACCACAGCCGACGGCGTGCCCGCTGGGGCGATTGTCGCCGGGTTGGCGGGTGGTGGCGGTGGAGGGTCGAGGATATCCAGCCAGCCGGAGATGGCTGCGGCCTCCGGGATGTGCCCGTAGTTCGCCTTGGCCTCGCGCAAGGCCCGAATCGCCTGGATTTTCCCGTTAGGATCGGCGCGCTGGATGGCGATGAGATGGAACTCCTGGCGCAGCTTATCCTCGGGTTTGAGGAAATGATCCTTGGCATTGCGGAACCACACGGCAGCTGCGGCGGGTTTGGCGTCTTCCACCAAGCGCAGGCCGACCGCCTCGGAGAGGGTGCCGCTATGGGTCTGCTCGGAGGCGTCCTGCAATTGCTTGCGCATGGCCTCGGGCTGATCGCCCCACTTGAGCGCCGCCTCGCGCAGCAGCAGAAAGTCACGGTCCCCATTGAGGTGTTTGCCTTTGCCGTCAAAATGCAAGTAGGGCCGGTACAGCGGGTCGCCCAGCACAATCCCCTGCCACGAAGCCACCGGGATGGACATCCAAGCGGCTTCCACCCAGGTGAAGCCGGCCAGCAAGCGCGCATGGATGATATCGAATTGATGGGTGAGCTGCAAGTACGGCTCATAGACGTTGCCGATGGTCACGGCCGCACCTTTTTCTAACAATCCAGCGCTCCAATTCTGGAGTGGGTCGCTCATTTGTGCAGCACTGAATGAATGCAGGTGCATGGCCACTGCGCCCTTGCGGAAATGGAACTTCGGATTGAGAAACGGCCCGCTCAAATTTGCGTCATACCAGCCGTAATACAGCGCGGCCTCGCTCATCGGATAGTTTGTTGGAAACGTATCGTTGAAGCGGTCAACCACGGTGGGGATGCCGGCGCGGAGGTTTTGCGCGACGATGCTCTCCAGCCACTTGTCGCCCTCGGGAAACTTATTGGCGATGTCCACATACGCCCGTCCCCACAACCCGCCGGTCTCCGTTTCCACTGCGTCGTGAATCATCCGCTCGCAGGTGGCCATGCTGGCCGCATCTATCCGCGCGGTGAGTACCAGCAGCGGCAGCTTTGCCTCGCTGATGGATTTTTCACTCTTGAAGTAGCGGTTGTCGAACTCCCCCTTGACCGACAAGCCTTCGAGCCCAAACATCGCCAACTCTGAGTCCACCGCCGCATCGTCGCGGCCGCTGATAAGATCTTTGGCCGGCTCCTTGGGCGGCTTGCTCTCCGGCTCCGGCTGGATGCGCAGCGGCACCCCGCGCAGCGTGACCACCACGCGAATCTTGTTAGAAACGGGGCCGATGATGCCATTGGGATCCTTGAAGCGCTGCCAGAAGCGGCGTTTGTCGAATTCTTGGCGCAGCGGATTCTGGATACTGGAAATGTAATCAGCGCGCGAAATATCGGCGCTTAGCGGCATTTTGAGGCCGATGAGGTTGTCGGCAGGGATGAAACGCGCGTTGCGGTAAATCTCCGCCAACCTCACCGATTCCGGCACGGCGCTATTGTAGAGCACCACCACCTCAGCCGGCCCGAGTGGCGCGCCTGCCAGCGGCGCCAGCCCGGCCAAACCCATCAACAGCAATGCGCAACATCTCATGCCGCCAAGCATGCCTGGAAATTTCCATCATGCAAGACCCGCCGACACACCCGCCAACGAAACCTGCAATCCATCCCACGCCACCCGCACCCCGGGCGGCAAGACGGCGGTCAATTCCGAGTGCTCGTTTTCATGGCCCAAGTGGGTCAACCACGTCTCCCCTGCCCGGCTGTCCACCGCCGCGGCCAAGGCCTCGCCTAGCGAAAAGTGGGTTTCGTGGGCTGCGGGTCGCAGCGCGTCAATCACCAGCACATCCACCCCGCGCAGCAAGTCCATGGTCGCTGGCGGAATGCGCTTCACATCCGGCACATACGCCAGGCTGCGTGCGCCGGGCAGTTCAAACTTATAGCCGATAGTCTCGACCGCTGCATGCTCGACCGGCAAGGGTGTGACCCGCAATGGCCCACAGTAAAACGGTCCATCCACCACCCGCGGATCGGGTTTCACATACCCCTGATAGACGTTGTTCGACGCAAACGCCCAGCCAAACATCTGCTTCAAACTCGCTAGACAGCTGGCCGTCGCGTACATCGGCAAGGCCTCGCTGCGCCGCCAGCAAAATGCCCGCAAATCGTCAAACCCCGCCACGTGATCCAAATGCGCATGGGTGTAGAGCACCCCATCCATCTCCCCCATCCTCTCCCGCAACGCCTGCTGGCGCAAGTCCGGCCCGGAATCCACCAACAAGTTCAGCGCCCCCACCTGCAACCACACCGATGAGCGCAAGCGCCGGTTGCGCGGGTCATCCGAGCGGCACACCGCGCAGCCACAGCCAATGACGGGCACCCCCACCGAGGTGCCGGTCCCTAGAAAAGTTAGAGAAAATACATCAGCCACGGCCGCAGCATAGCCGAGTAATGGCGCTTGCCAAGTCCCGTCAGCCACCCTGATTTGTTCGCAATTGAGGTTGGCGTTTTGGGCTTGCAAGTTGGCGCTAGGATTCTACAACGCGGCTGATATTTCTTCACAATTATGAAATGGTTCATCGGTATTTTGATTCTCAGCGCTGGGCTCGCCGGTTATTTAACGTATCCAACCCTGCGTTATGGGCTCACCGGGCTATCTAACAAGCAGCCTGCCTCCCTCCAAACTCGCGCCGCGGCTGCCGACACGGCCAGCCCATCGAAGGCCAGTGCACCGGTCATCGACTTAGCCAAGCTCACCCCCGACCAACTGCCCGCGCAGGTGACCCTCAAAGTCGCCACCGAAGTGGGCGACGCCTCCGGCCTGAAAATGAAAATCGACTCCGGCAGCCGACTCACCTTGGTCCGCGTCGAGGGCGATGAAGTGGTGGTGAGTCCGGGGTCGAGTCCGTTTGAGGGCCGTGTGCCGGTGACCGGCACCGACCTGATGGAACAACTCGAGGCCAAACCGCCCGTGGTTCCAGCTGATCAGTTAGGCGCCGCCGCCACTCCCGCAGCGGACCCAGCTACTCCCGCAGCGGACCCAGCTACTCCCGCCACGGACCCTGCTACTCCTGCCACGGACCCTGCCACTACCGCAGCGGACCCAGCTACTCCTGCCACGGACCCAGCCACTACCGCAGCGGACCCAGCCACTTCAGCGGCAGACCCAGCCACTACCGCAGCGGACCCAGCCACTTCAGCGGCA
>Ga0114962_10004654_pt1 | contig 10897 bp, 7 predicted proteins | sample C_130820_MF_Meta_FD_87017 | JGI IMG/M metagenome (GOLD analysis project Ga0114962, IMG submission 87017) | Freshwater microbial communities from Lake Croche, Canada to study carbon cycling - C_130820_MF_MetaG | ecosystem: Environmental > Aquatic > Freshwater > Lake | place: Lake Croche, Canada...
AAAAATATCAAATAATAAAAATATGATAATAAAAATCATAAATCGAGTATAATAAATATTTGATATATAAATAGTTAAAATATCATTTATAGTTATTATAGAAATACATGTTATTATTATTTTCAAATTAATATTGTTCATAATAATAATAACTTATTATTATTATTGTTCTAAATTATCAATTCTAGAATTTAAAATTTTTATTTTTTCATTTAATTCTTTTATACATTCAACTAATATTCCGCACATATTTCCATATGAAATAGTATAATTATTATTATTATTATAATTAATAACTTCTGGTAATATTTTTATAACTTCTTGAGCTATTAATCCTGTTTCCAAATTGCCTGTATCTGTTCTTTTATATGTATAACCAGAAATTGTTTGTATTTTATCTAATGAATTTTCAATTTTATGAATATTTGTTTTTAAATTACAATCAGAAATGGATAATATAGTTCCAGATAAATAAATATTATTTAATACACTTATATTTGAATTAAATATTGTTTCATAATTTATCATTAAACTATTTATACCATCATTACTTGGAGTGGTATTTTCAATTCCAATACCTATTTTAAATTTATCATTAATTGTATTTTTTTTACATATGATTAATGGTATAAGTGCATTTGTATTTGTTTCAACCGTTGAATATACATTAAAATCGCCATAAATATTAAATGCAGATTTATTAGTAGTATTATTTCCTAATTCTGAAATATAATTATACCATTCAGTTTTTACTGGTATTTGTCCTGCATAAAATTTAATATTGTTTTGAGTATCTTTAAAAATATTGAAAGAATTATTAAATAATGATATGCTATTATTAATATAATTATTTTCAATAATATTATTATTAATATTATTATATTTTATTTGAAAATTATTATTTGATGTAATTCCAATATTATATGAATTTAATGAAGATTGTAATTTTATATATGGATATGAATTAGCACAAGAACTATATATTAATAAATTTGGATTATTATTAATAATATCATTTTTAATGACTAAACCATCAATTATATTACTACAATTAATAGTTATTAAATAATCATTATATGGATTTATATTTGAACCAAATATTGATTTTGTATTAACAATAAATTTACCACCTTTAGATAATACAGTTAAATTACTATTAATAATTGTATTATTATTTTCTAAATTTGATAAAAAATTATTTGATGATATTAAATTATCTGATTTAATTAAAACTGCATTATTTATAGTATTAATATCATTTAAAATACAATTACACATTGATATATTTTTAGTTAAATAATTATCAATAGTTTTACAATTAATATTATTAATTAATGCATTATCTTCAATATATAATTTATATAAATCTGAATAACTTGTTCCTATTCCGACATTACCTTTTTGTGAAATATTAAAAATTGTTAAATCATTTGTTTTTGCTGTTATATAATTACATACTTTAGGATAATATTTTCCATTATATATATATGTATATACACCAATATATATATAAAATATAAATGTCGCTTTAATATTATAACCTATTTTAGTTATAACTATTTTATTAAATAAATTTGTATTATTAATGCTTGCATCTGACGGCACGGACGTCAGTTCACTTGGATATATTTTATAGCTTAATGTATAATCTATTCCTGATACTTCTGTTATAGTTATTCCATTTGCTGGATATTTTATAGCTAAACTAATATAATCACTATCAGAAGTCTCCAATGAATATAATACACTATTATATAATTGGGATGGTGTAATGATAGTTAAGATATTATTAATAATAAACAAATGTGTAATATTTATTGTAAAATATAATTTATAATTTGAAATAATACTATTAAAACTAGATTGAGATAAACTATAAATTACATCAAATATAAAATCAGTATAATTATTATTATTATTAAATCTAATATTAAAATTACCTATATTACTTGTATTATTAATATTATTTATATTTAAAGAAATTAAATCAGAATTATTAAGGTCTCTATTATTATTTTTATAAATATTAATTTGATTTGGTGAAAAATTGATAGCACCAATATTCATAAATCCATTAGAATTAATAGCATATGATTTATTACTATCATTAATATTTGTATATTGAATAATATTAGAATTTAAAGGATTTATATTTATTTTTAATGGAATATCTGGATTATAATTACTACCTATTGATATATAACCTTTATTATTTATAGAAAATATTAAATTATTATTAGAACTATTAATATATTTAATATTAAATTCAACAATATTTGAACCACCTATATTATTATTAATACCTAAATATTTATCTACATTTATATTTGGTTTTATAAATAATGGATCTAATATATCAGTATTATTATTAATCATATATTGTGTCCATTCTTGGTCTGATACAATTGTATATGGATTTATAAGTTGTGGAAAATCACTTATTAAATCGGTAAATAATATATCATTATTTACAGATATATTTTGAATAATATTAGCTGTAAATATTCGTAAACTTTCAGCAAAAGCCATATTTCTAATAATGACTGGTTTATTATTAGGACTATCAATAAAATTAGTGTATAATATAGAATTAGGTGATAATGTAATATTAGATGAATAAATATATAAATTAGAAGTTCTAATATTGGTAATATCTTTAGAGACATCAAAAATAGAATTTGGATTATTATTAAAATTAATTTTAAATGAATTATTTATATTATTATTCAAATTTAATAAAATATTATTATTAAAATAAGTTATATTATTTGATGTATAAAAATAATTATTTACATTTAAATTACTATGTAAATATGTATTTTTATATAAATTAATATTACTATTATCTATAGTAATTAAATTACTTGAATTGAAAATAGAAATTTTATCATTGATATAACCAATTTCATAATTATTTTTAAATCTAATAACAGCATTATTATTGGTATTTTCATCCACATTTAAAAATAATAAATTGGATGAATCAATACTATTAATATATGAATAATTATTTTTTTCTTGTAAGAGTTGATAAGTTCTTGCACTTTGCTTAAGACCTAATATAATTGCCATTAATTATTATTAAAATTCTAATTATTATATAGAATTTGATTTATGAGTAGAACATCTATTTATAAAAATTTTAGAGATTTATTAGATAAAGATAAAGTTGCGCTAAAACAACAATTATTTTTAGAGAAATATGTTGAAAAATATTATAAAATTGATAATATTATAGACCGTTTATTAATTTATCATGGTATTGGTACAGGTAAAACAAGAACATCTATTATTATTGCTGAAAAAATAATGAAAATTAATTCTAAAATGAAAGCTATTATAATATTACCTGCACGACTAAAAACAAATTATATTGATGAATTAATACCTATAATATGTGCAAAATATACAAAAGAATTGAAACAATATAATGATTCTAATATAACATCTAATGATAAAAAAAGATTACTTATATTTTTTAATGAAAAAATTAGTAAAAATTATTTAATATATTCATATGAATATATAATTAATTTATTTAAAAATTCAAGTAATATCAAAAAAACATTAGAAGAATTAACCAAAAATAAAATTTTAATAATTGATGAATTTCATAATTTAATATCTAATGGCATTAAAGAAACAACAATCAATGATATTAATATTAAAAATAAATTACCTGTAAATCCTAAATTAATTAGAGCATTAATTATGAGATATATTTCACGTTTTGCTGATAAATCATGTAAAATGTTTTTTTTAACTGCTACGCCTGTTTTTGATAATTATTTACAATTTATTGAATTAGTTAAATTATTAAATGTTAAACCAATTGATGATAAAAATCTTAAATCTATTAAAAATATTATTCCTTTCATTACTGGTAAAATTAGTTATTATTCTATAAATGATAAAAAAGATTTTCCAGATGTTGAATATTTACCCGAAAAAGTTCCATTATCATCTGAACAAGATAAAAAAATGTTTAAATATCAAGAAGATACTAATTCACAAGATAGTGAAACATTTTTATTAAAACAAAGACAATTAGCAATATCTGTTTATGGATTTGATAAAGTTAATGTAGTTTTAAGTAATTTAAAAGAATATGCACCAAAATTAAATATATTATTTAAATATTTATCTAATAAAAAAGATGGTAAACATTTAATTTATTCAAATTTTATAACTTATTGTCTTTATATCATTAAAAAATGGTTAGATAATAATGGATGGATTAATTATACTGATCCAAATAAATCAAAAATTTATAATCCTTATAAAACTTATATTTTATGGGATGCATCTTTATCTGATTATGATAAACAATATATTAAAACTATTTTAAATTCAAAAGAAAATATTGATGGAAAAATTATTAAAGTTATTTTAGGTTCTCCATCAATAAAAGAAGGTATCAGTTTTAAACATATTCAGCATTTTCATCAAATTGATCCTGTATGGAATATATCAGCAAAACAACAAATTGAAGGTCGTTGTATTCGTTATAAATCACATGAAGATATACCATTAAAACATAAATATCTTAAAAAAAAAGTTATTATTCATAATTATATATCAGTACCTTTTAAAGGTGGTAATGTAAAAAAAACATGTGATGAAATTATTTATAATGATATTATGCCTAAAAAAGAAGTAGTTGTTAATAAATTATTACTTATATTACAAAAAATAGCAATAGATTATTATTTATATAAGAAAATATCAATAAGTCCAACGAAATCATCTTCAATATCTTTTTCACCAGATGATATATTAAAACCTCAAAAAGCTAAAATAATGGCTTTAAAAAATACATGTCCGGTTAAAAGACGTCCAATTGATAATGAATGTTTAGATGGATATATACTTAAATTAAATAAACAAAATTATGAATGTTGTTATGCAAAAAGAAAAGAGAAAAAAGAGAAAAAAGAAAAAAAAGAGAAGAAAGAGAAAAGAAATGATTATATGAGGGAAAGAATAAAAACTTTCAAAGCATTTTTAAAAGAATTTATTAAAATAAAAGAATGTAAGACTGATAATATTAATAAATTAACTGTTATTAATCAAAATTTAGTATCATGGACTGTATTTAAGGCGGATATTATTAAAATACCGGTTATAATAACATTAACATATTTAGAAAAGAATTTATTATTATTAGATACATTAAAAAAATTATCTAAATGTGTTGTTAAAAATTATTCACCACATTTTCAATTATATTATAATGAAACTAGTTGTAATAATATTAATATATATAAAAAATTATTAACTGATAAATCATTATCATCATCGTTATCTCAAAATAATTATAATATATCATTTTATGAGAATTTGTTTTATCATGGTAATTTATATGAATTTATAATGATGCATTTAACAAATATTAAGGATAAATTATTTATTAATATTTTTACACAATGTATTCTTTCTATAATGTTTTATTATAGTTATTTTTCATATAATAAAAAAGAATTTATCAGTTTAGAAGGGATAACAGCATTAGATTTCATATGTCATAGAATAGAAAAAGGAGGTTATTTTAAATATCAATTATATGGAAAGGATTATTATGTGGAAAATTTAGGTTTTATAATTGTATTAAGTTTTATAAATAAAAAATCAAATAATAATATAATAAAATCTAAAAATAATTTTGATATTATATTTTTATTTATAAAAACACTAAAATTATTTATAGAAAATATAATAATGATCCTTGAAATTAAAGATGATAATTTTATGAAAAAATTAATGATAATTTTAGAAAAATGTAATAATACTAATAAACAATTACCTAATAAAGTACTTGCAAAAACTGTCAATTCTATTTCATATCATATAATAATTAAAGAATTTCTTGAATTATATAAAGGTCTATATACAAATATTAAATCAAATGAAATTATAAATCCAAATACTCCATATATTATTTCTGAAACTTATAAATAATAAGTTATATAAGGATAACTTATCTTTAATAATTATGTGATAGTTAAATAAAAGGGTAAAAATTTTATTTGAGTAATATTATTTTTTTCATATATATCGGATGTTTGGCCGAGTGGTTTAAGGCGTATCACTTAAGATGATATTGTGCTCTGCACAGCGTGGGTTCGAACCCCACAACATCCACCAATTCTTTTAAAAATCCGATATATATATATAAAACTTATTTTATAATAATAATCAAAAAAACAAATGATTATTGGCGGTATTCTAATTACAACAGCGTTAGTTGCGTATTTTGCTTATTATAAAAAACCATTAAATAAATATAGTTTAAAATACTATAGATTAAAATGGGGTGGAGGAGTTCCATTTAGATAATTTCTTTTTTTTATTTTTTCGTATTTCATATAAAAAAATGATTTATGATAATTTTAAATATAAATAATAAAATGCAAAATAATGGAATAATAAAAACACCATATAATAAATTTATAAAAGACCAAATGACACTTCTTAAAAACGATGGATATAATCCAAAAGAAATAATAAGAAAAGCAACAGAAGAATGGATAAAAGAAAAAATATTTAGAATTTAAGATTTAGAAATAATTATAATTTCTGATGATTTTTTTGTTTTATTCATAGAATAACTCCAATTTGTATCAATAATTATATAATTTTTATAAAGATTTCTAATATAATCACAATTATTATATGTTAATATCCAATGTTTTTTTGTGTTATCAATTCAAATAATAATTGATGATTAAAATCTTCATGCATATCTCCGTTATTACCATATAATTTTGATTTTTTTTCTAAATAATATTCTTTTATTTATGTCATTATCATTATCATTATCATTATCATTATCATTATCATTATCATTATCATTAATAAAATCATAAAAATCTTTATTATAAATATCAATATTATCAAAATTTAATAATTCTATTTTATCAATTGATGAGGGTGTATATCTTTTTTTGCTTGCTTCTTGTGAAAAACCACCAGATAAAGTTGAACCATTAAATGAACATCTATTTATAATAAAATATTGAATTGCTTGTTCTAAGATATTATCATTTAGATCCATTATTGTATTTCTATATTGGATAAAATCTTCTTTTGATACTTCAGTTATCTTTCGCAATTCTTCACATAATTTATTTTTATCTATTTTAACTTGCTGCCAGAAGTTATATAATGGAGTAAATTTATCATTTACTATTAATTTTAATCCATATTTATTTTGCATATAAAATTTAAATGAACCACCTCCAAAAAATGGTGAAATGATTATATCAATATTAGAAATATCAAAATAATCATTAATAACTTTATCAAGAATTTTACATGCTCTTGTTTTGCCACCAGGATATCTAATCGGAGATTTATTATTATAAGAAATCATTATTTTAATTTAAATAAATATAAGAATTATAACAACTACAACATATAATAACGGAAGATTATGTAATCAAATAATAAGAAATTTGGCAGTTAGTTTTATTGCTAAAAAACATAATTTAAATGTTAATTATGCTAATTATAATTTAATTTCTTCTCAACTTGGAATTGATTTATTTATAGGAACTAATATATATTCTGATACAAATGAATTAAATGAATTAAATTATTTTGATATATATAATGCTAGTAATATTAAATATAATTTAAATCCTAATAATAATTTTTTTCAAACACCTGAAATTAGTATTATAATGCGAGATTATTTACATTCTGATATTATTAAATCTAATATTATTGAAAAAAACAAATTTAAAGAAAAATATAATAATAATAATGATTTATTTATTCATATTAGATTAGGTGATGTGACACATAATAATCCTGGACTTGATTATTATTTAAATGCTATTAAATATATTAAGGAACTTAATAATTTTGATAATATTTATATAGCATCGGATACACTTACGCATGATATTATAAAAAAAATAAATGAAGAATATCCGGAAGCAAATTTAATAGATTTTAATGAAATAGAAACAATTCAATTTGGAAGTACATGCAAAAATATTATTTTATCTCATGGTTCATTCTCAGCAACTATTGGTTATTTGTCATTTTATTCTAATGTTTATTATCCTAAAATTGAAAAAGCTAAACAATGGTATGGAGATATGTTTTCAATTAAAAGTTGGACTGAATTATAATAAATATTCTATAATTTTATTTGCTTTTTGTTTGCCAATATTTGGAATTTTCATTAATAATTCATTTGGATTTTCAGATGTAGCTAATGTATTTATTAATATTTTCATAGTTGGATAAACATCTTTAATATTTTTAGCTATTTGTTTAGAGATATTTGGAATTTGTGATAATTGTAATAAATAACATGTTTCTTTATCTATATTATCACTCTTTTTTGATTTAATTTTACATATATCAATATAATCAGGTTCTGTTTTTTGTGTTTCATTTAAAATGAAATTATGAGGTTTGTCAATTATTTTTGTTGATAACATTAATAAAAATGTTATTGTATCATTAATATTTTTAGTAAAGAAAATTTTAATATTATCTCTATAAGTTGAATTAAAATAAATACTTGTTAATAAATTTTGATTATGAAGATTATTACTTGCAATTATATCAGAACCCTCAATAATATAATTAACATTCTTATAATTTGATAATAATCTTGATTTTTGTTCTTTATATCGACTATCTTTAACAGAACTTAATAAATCATTTATTGTTTTTCTCTCATATACATAAATTAAATCATCCATTTGAATATGAATATCACCAATTTCTAATTGGTGTTTTACTATTGTTATTTTATCCACATATTTATCTAAATCGCGTTCAATTATATTATTATATAAATTTGTTTCACGACTATCAATAATAATTTTTAACATCAAATATATATATATATATTTATATTTATATAATAATAGAATTATCAATGATTAATGAGGTAATGCCAAATGAATGGATATTACCTAATAGAATAGGTTATAATGAAAAACTTTATAAATCATTTAATCCTGAATATTATTCATCTGTTTTAAAAAAACCTAAATGCGAATGTGATGAAAATGTTTGCGAAATTAATGAAGACACAATCAATTTATATCCTCAACAAAGATTTATTAGAGATTATATTCAATTTAATAGTCCTTATAGAGGTGCATTATTATATCATGAATTAGGTTCAGGTAAATCAGGAGCATCTATTGCAGCAGCTGAAGGTTATATTGAGAAAAAAAAGATATTTGTTTTAAGTCCTGCATCATTAGCTGTTAATTATGAAAATGAAATTTTAAAAATAAGTTCTATTGGACTTAATCTTAAAAAAGATTGGACACAAATTAAAATTTCTAAAACTAATAAAAAAGCATTAGAAATTTTAGAATCTAAATATGCAATTTCTTCAACTCTTATTAAAAAAGAAGGTATTGTTTGGATACCTTTATATAAAAATGATATACCAAATGCTATAATTTTAAAAACTAAACCTGATAATGATGATAAATTAGCAATTACAACAACAACCTCTCATATCATTAAAAATAGATATACTTTTATAAGTTATAATGGATTATCAGCAAAATTAATTAAAAATTTAGGTAAATCACCTTTTGATAATGGATTTATAATTATTGATGAAGTTCATAATTTTATAAGTAGAGTTGTTAATGGTAGTATTCTTGCAAGAACTATTTATACTTATTTAATGGCTGCAAAAGATGCTAAAATTATTTTATTATCTGGCACACCAATGATTAATAATCCATATGAAATAGCAACATTAATCAATTTAATAAGAGGTTATATGAGTGTATATCAAATTACTTATACAAAAACATCTAAATTATTATCTATTGATGAATTTATTAATCAAATGAATATTAAAAATTTAAATAATTATATTGATGAATTTACAATTGATAATGAAAATAAAAAAATATTAATATCATTATTACCTCATGGTTTTAAAAGAAATTTGAATGATGAAATTTATCAATCTAATTGGGACATTTCTTCTGATATGATGATTGAAAATATCATTAAATCATTAAATGAAATGAATGGTATAAAAATGAATATTAAATCTAATATTTATAATTATAATGCTTTACCAAATATTAAAGAAGAATTTAATAAATTCTTTTTAGATGTTTCAGATGAAGATAATCCAACTGTTAAAAATGAAGATTTATTTATGAGACGAATTTTAGGCACTGTTAGTTATTATAGTATTAGTGGTAGTGAATTATTTCCAAGAGTTGAACCATCTATTAAAAGAGAATTATATATGACTGATTCACAATTTAATAATTATGTTAAAGCTAGAAATTATGAAATTAAGCAAGACTTAAATAAGAAAAAAGGACAAGGATTATTTGCTGAAAGTTCATCCGTATATCGCGCATTCACTCGTGCTGTTTGTAATTTTAGTTTTCCTGAAAAAATTGAACGCATTTATCCAAAAGATATTAAAAAACATTTTAGAATGATTGAAAATATGAGTGATAGTGACGAAGAAGATGATAAAAAAGGCGGTGCTCCTAAAAAAGCACCAGTAAAGAAACCAGAAGCAAAACCAAAGAAATCACCCAAAAAGAAAGTAGTTTCTCCTATTTTAGATGATAAGAATGATATATCACCTCCTAAAAAAGCACCAGTAAAGAAACCAGAAGCAAAACCAAAGAAATCACCCAAAAAGAAAATTGTTATTTCTCCTATTTTAGATGATAAGAATGATATATCACCTCCTAAAAAAGCACCAACAAAGAAACCAGAAGCAAAACCAAAGAAATCACCCAAAAAGAAAATTGTTATTTCTCCTATTTTAGATGATAAGAATGATATATCACCTCCTAAAAAAGCACCAGTAAAGAAACCAGAAGCAAAACCAAAGAAATCACCCAAAAAGAAAATTGTTATTTCTCCTATTTTA
>Ga0114962_10004655_pt1 | contig 10897 bp, 7 predicted proteins | sample C_130820_MF_Meta_FD_87017 | JGI IMG/M metagenome (GOLD analysis project Ga0114962, IMG submission 87017) | Freshwater microbial communities from Lake Croche, Canada to study carbon cycling - C_130820_MF_MetaG | ecosystem: Environmental > Aquatic > Freshwater > Lake | place: Lake Croche, Canada...
CATTGGCTTTTGGATCTCTGGCTCGGCGGCCACCAGCTCAATCGCAAATCCCTCTGGCAGCCGGAACTTTTTTAATTCCTCCTCCGGCGAAAGGGCCTCGGTGGGGGCGACCGGCGGGCTGGCAGGAGCGGGGAACGGGAGGAGTGCCGCAACCGCCGCGAGCAGAGGCCCAACACCCATGGCAACTCTGGAGACGCGGGCGGCAAGCGATGTCATGACGACTCCCAAAGCGATGGCGCGGGGAAGAGCCAAACGCTGCCCTCCCGCCATACTCAAGAGTATGGCTCGGGCCGATATCGACCGGCAACGCCGGCCGGCAGGCTGGGGAAAAAGTATCGGCCGCTGGATGCAGCGACCGAGTGGACGAAAGCCATGGAGAGGTTTGGCCACCGACAGCCAGAAGTCGCCGTGATCCGCGGATCAGGAGAGCTTCCCGCGGGCGTCGACGGGGAGTACCTGGAGACTCCCGTCGGCCTCCCACCACCAGGCGCTGTCGTGGAGGTTCACGACCGGGCAGATGTGGTTGGGGATCACCGTCACGCGCTCTCCGACGCGCGGCCGTACGGAGCAGCGACTGACATCGACCTGGGCGTGCTCCTCGGTGAGCTTGCCGATGAAGGCCTCGGGGTATTCGACGATCAGACCATGGCCGGAATCGGGGGCGGGGCCGCAGCGGTCCATCGTCAGTGTCTTCGAGCCGCCGTCGAGGATCACCTGGTCGCTGACGGCATCACTGACGACCGTGCAGACGACGCTCGCTGCACAGTCGTCGAGGGAGCCGAAGCCACCGCGGACGATGTTGAGATCGTTGTAGACACAGGTGCCGGGGCGGATCTCGTTGCCGCCGCGAACGAGATGCGACTGGTAGGCCGTCGGCGTCGAGCCTCCCGACACGATTCCCCGGCAGAGGCCCTGGGCGTCGAAGCGGCTGATCGCCTCGGCGAGTTTTTCAGCCACCAGGCCGAGGGGAGCGGCCTGGACGTCGGGGAGGACGGTGACATGCCCCGGGTAATAGAAGATCCCGTCGAGCCGGAGACCGGGGGAGCGATCGACGGCCGCAGCCAGTGCCACGAGCCTCTCGAGCGTGGGAACGCCGGTCCGCCCCGATCCAACATCGAGATCGACGAGGATTCCGATCGTCGTTCCCGCTTCCCGGGCCGCGGCGGAGAGGGCGGCGATCGCCTCGGGGCTGTCGACGGCGACGCGGATCGTCGCCGTACGGGCGAGCGCGGCCAGCCGCACCGTCCGCGCTGGATCGACGGCCGGATAGGCGACGAGGATGTCGGGCTCGCGGTCGGCGAACGCGCGGGCGAGGATCTCCGCCTCCCCGACCTTTGCCACCGTTAGCCCGACGGCCCCGGCGGCGAGTTGGAGGCCGGCGATGGCAACGCTCTTGTGGGTCTTCGTGTGGGGACGGTTGGCGAGGCCGAAGGCCTTCGTGTACGAGGCCATCCGCGCGATGTTCCGCCGCACCTTCGTGGCATCGAGGACGAGGGCGGGGGTGGGGATCGTGTCGATCGAATGTCCGCGGGCCGCACCTGGCATTTTCAGCGTTCTCCAAGGGGTCTGCCGAAGAGGATGCTACCGCAGGTGGCCGGGTGGGGGCAGATGGGTGTACGCTTGCGGCTCCGAACCCAATCAAGGAGCACGCCTGCGCATGTCCGCCGCCAGCCACACCCCCGCGATCACCGGCATCCTCGTCCCCCACATGGTGCCGCTGGATGCCAAGGGGCGGATCGACGAGGAAGAGCTCTTCCGGTACGTGCAGTGGCTCGTCGACCGGGGCGTCCATGGCCTCTATCCCAACGGCTCGACCGGCGAGTTCCTCCGCTTCACCGTCGAGGAGCGGCGGAAGATCGTCCAGATCGTCTGCAAGGCGGCCGCGGGACGGGTGCCGGTTGTCGCCGGCGCGGCGGAGGGGACGGCCGCCGAGACGATCCGGGCCTGCGAGCACTGTCTCGAGGCCGGAGCCCGGGCGGTGGCCGTCGTAGCCCCCTATTACTACCGCCTGTCCGCGGAGAGCGTCGAAGCCTATTTCCGCGAGATCGGGGCCCACAGTCCGATTGATGTCACGCTCTACCACATCCCGATGCTCGCCTCGCCGATCGAGATCCCGGTTGTCCGTCGGCTTGCGGAGGAGTTTCCGCGGATCATCGGCATTAAGGATTCCAGCGGCGACATCTCCCACATGCAGCGATTGATGGCCGCTGTCCGCCCGGTCCGGCCGGGGTTCTCCTTCCTCACCGGCTGGGATCCGGCGCTGACGTCGATGCTCTTGGTCGGCTGCAGTGGCGCCACCGTCGCCACCAGCGGGATTCTGCCCGAGCTGACGCGCGCGGTCTACGATCTGGCGATGGCCGGAGACGTGAAAGGGGCGATGCGACTCCAGCCGCGGATCATCGAGCTGTTCGACATGGCGATGCAGGGGGCCGATTTCCCCGAGGGCTATCGGGTGGCGGCATCGTGCCGCGGATTCCGCATGGGTCCCTCCAGACATCCGGCCTCGGCGCAGCAACTCACCGATCGCTCAGCGCTCGGGGAGCGGCTCACGGCACTCCTCGAGACCTTGGGGATGAACCGGGCTCGTCCCGGCGAGGCGGTCGTGCCGGTGGCGTGATCACGCACCGTCATTCCACCCGCACTCGCACCGTCTCGATCGCCGCGTGCCCCGACTTCTGAAACGGGTTGGGGAGAGGTTGGGCGATCCCATGGGAGTCGATCGTGCGGCTGCGGAGGAGATAGTCGCCCGGTGGCAGCGGGGGGAGAAGGATTGCCCAGTGCACCAGCGAGAGACGCATCGGCCACGCCAGTGGCTTGCCGTCGGGATCGAATCCGCGAGTCTTGCCGAGAATGCCAGGGTCGGGGAGGTGGGCCGTCCAGTCGCGCCGTGGTGGCAGGAGTTGCGCGTCTTGCCAGGGGGCTCGATCGAAGTGGGGATCGTCTGTCGGCCACGCCTCGTGAGCCGGGGTGATCCAAGCTTGCACGCGCGACACACCGGAGATTCCCACCTGCGCGTAGCCGGTCACCGGGATCGGTTCGCCGGCCGCGGCCCGCGCTGGAAAGGAGAGCGTGGCCGCGAACGACTTGAGCGGACTGTCGAGATCGTTGTTGCCCTCGGCGTAGGTATCGTTGGCGTGGGGGATGTTCGAGAGAAAGAGGTGGGTCAGCCACTTCACCGACTTGAATCCGTACGCCTCCGGCACCACGATCCGCACCGGTCCACCACGTTCGCTGTCGAGCCAATCGCCGTTGAGCTTGTAGCAGAGGATCACCGGCGGCAGGTCGTACCAGTCCTCGAGAACCCGGCCGGCGGGGAGTGAGCTGCGGAAGATCTGCGCCGGGTCGTCGTTGTGATAGCCGTGGTAGAAGATCCGGCGGAGGTTTTCCGTCGGTTCCGCGAGCCAGACCACGTCGCGCAGCGGCACCCCCTCCCAGATCCCCATCCCGAGCGGGCAGCCGATGTTCAGGCAGGTCATCGCCTTGGCGAAGCGGACGGCGTGCCGCTCGGCCAACCGCATCAGGGCATCGAAATTCAATGCCGTGCCGTTCCCGCCGGTCAGCGGTCGCTTCAGTCGCGCCGGATGCTCCGGATCGGCGACGACCTCGAGCTTCCAGCTCTCGCGCGTCAGCCCCACCTCGCGCTTCCGCTCATCGGTCAGCGTATGGGGGAGGGGCTTCCCACGCGACACGTCGCGAAACTCGCGCGCTGGGGTGAAGTAATGGCTGATCCTGGCGACCGCTTCACCGAGCGGGTCATCGGTGGGCTCGGACCCCGTCGCACGCTCCTTCATCCCGGCCAGGAGTGCCATCCCGGCGCCCGACCGGAGCAGAAAACGACGCGTGAGGTGGCGATGCTCGGTGAGAAAATCATTGATGGGGGGCATGGGGAACCGTTCCAGAAAAAGGAGCCCGAGCATTCCCCGTTGGCCGACAAAGGGCCGTCAGTCCGAAGCGGTGCCAGTGCCGTGATCGAGCATGCCCTCGAGACGGTTGCCGGCGGCCCGGCAGGCGAGAATCTGCACGGTCTTTTCGACGATCTGGGCAGCGGCCTCCACGGGGGGAAGGCCGGCGGAATAAATGTTCGAGATCACCGTCACCTCGTGGCAGATGTCGGCGTTGCCGCTGGCCCGGGCCGCATCGCCGCGCTGTTCGGTCGGCACTCGGTAGACGAGATAGGCCGACAGGCTGCGCGACGCGAGGGCATCACCGCCGGGCCGCTCGCCGATGAGATGGATGACGAGATCGGCCCCGAGGTGCTCCCCCACCGGCTCGGCGAGCTTGACCCGGCCGTGGCGGGCCACCAGCGGCACGCCGACGCCGATCCCCCTGGCGAAGAGCCCTTCGAGGAGGACAGGAAGGAGATCGGGGAGGTTGTGATGAACGGCCGCCGCCGACAGGCCGTCGGAGATGAGGATCTGCACCGCGAACGGCTCAACGCCGAGGCTCGCGAGGGCCGCGCCGGTCGGTCGGGTGCCGAGGCTCGGTGAGGCGAGGTGGGCCTCATGGGTGGCCGCTGCGGTGGCGATTTCACGGACGGGGTGAATCGCCCGCAGGCGGTCGACGTCGAGGGGGAGATGGACGGCGCCCCGTCCCACCGCCTGATGGAAGCGGACGCGGCGGGAGACGGCGTCGGCGGGGCGCGGGCCGGCGGTCTCGAAGCCGTGGAGCGCCGGCGTCGCCGCGACGAGCTCGGCGAGCTCCTCCGAGGAATCGCAGAATCGCTCCGGCCGCCCCCACTCCGGGCCGCGGACGACCGCGCCGGTGGCGTCGCGCGCGAGGATCCCGCGGCCGAGGCACCAGGTGAGAAACTCTCCGGCAGGCTCGCGGCCGTGGATCTCGCGGAGCGTCTGGTTGTCGTGGGCGCTGGTGTCGAAGTAGGCGAGCATCCGATCGGTGTTAAGGGCGACGTCCATGAAGTAGGTGGCACCGGCGGCCGCGAGCAGCTCGGTCGTCGCCTGCTGACCCTCGAGGCCGCTGCCGGCATGAAGCGTATAGCAGCTGCCGATTCCCATCGGCAGGCCGAGGAGCTTGGCGAGAAACAGGTCCTGGAGGCTCGCCACGAGAAGCTCGAAGTTGTCGGCGTGGGTCTCCGGACCGATGAACCCGGTGACGTTGTTGATCATGAAGGGGTCGTAGCGCCGCGCCAGGCCGTAGCAGAGGGCCTCGGTCGTCGTCATGTCGATCCCGTCGTGGCGGCCGTAGGAGAACTCGCTCCCCTGGCCGGTCTCGAAGTACATGAACTGCGCCGCCGAATCCTTGAGCGGTCCGTGGGCGCGCATCGCCTCCCAGCCGCGGTCGAGGAGCGCGACGGTGACGTCAAACTCGGCCGTCAGTGTCGCCTCAGTGCCGGCGAGGCTTTGAAAAAGGATCTCGACAGGGGCGCCCCCCTCGAGCGCCGCCAGTTGCGTCTTGATGTGCGAGAGGACGCAGATCTGCGTCGGCACGCCGGCCTGGCGGCGGATGCCGTCGAGGAGCCGGAGGACGGCCGACACGTTGGCGACGGTGTCGATCGCCGGGTTGACACCGATGAGCGCGTCGCCGGCGGCCATCGACAGGCCCCACCATGTCAGGAGCGTGATCCCGCGCGGGTCGTCGGTGGGATGGTTGGGCTGGAGGCGCGAGGAGAGCGTGCCGCGGGCCCCGAGGAGCGTCCGGGCCCGGGTCGGATGGACGATCCGCCGGGCCACGAGGGTGAGCTCGTGGATGTCGCAGAGCTTGGCGACCGCGGCGGCGGTGACGCCGGTCAGCCCGCGCCCCAGCCGGAGGGCCTCTTCTCCCGATCCGGCCAGAAGCCGGTCCTTCAGCCCCCCGATCGTGAGCCCGGCGATTTCGCCGTAAACATCCGCATCGATGTCGTAGTTGACGCGCATCACGTCGTCGACGCGACCGTCGACGGCCAGGAGCGGGCGCTGGTGGAGATGGTCGATCGTGAGCCCGGCGAGGATCGAGCGGGCCGCCTCGCGCTCGGTCTCAGTGGCGGCCGCGAGGCCGGCGTGCCGGTCCCCCGCCTTGGGGAAGTCGGCAGCGCCGAGGAGGCGTTTGAGCCCGACAAACTGGATCGGCCCCTCGGGGCCTTCGCAGGCATAGGTCTCATCGGGCCGCGCCGGCGGCACTGCGATCGCGGAGAGCGGATTCAGTTGAGCGACCATCTCCCTACGATACCGTCAGCCCGCGCCGGCGTCTGCCGGGCCACGTCCGACCGGCCACAGCCACCGTCGCCGGCGGTTGTAGACTGGATCGATTCCACCCCAGGTGCCCACCATGCCCCGTGCTGCCGTGCTTGTTTCGCTGGCGTTGATCGGCGTCACCCTCGCCCTCTCTGCCTGGCTCTACACCAGTCTTCCTGACGTCATCCCCACCCACTGGAACATCAACGGGGAGGCCGACGGCTTCGGGCCGAAGGGGGTGGCGGCCTGGCTCCTCCCGGTAATCACCCTCGCCCTGCTCGGCTTCATGTGCCTGATCCCCTGGCTCTCGCCGCAGGGATTTCAGGTCGACGTTCACGGGCGCGCCTTCAGCGTCCTTCTGGTATCTCTGACGTCGCTGATGGTCTTCATCCATCTCCTCTCGCTCGCGGCGGCGCTTCGCCCTGGGCTCGAGGTTGGCCGGGCAATGGTGGCCGGCGTGATGTTCTTCCTCGGTGCCATCGGGACGACCTTCAGTGGGATCAAACGCAATTTCTTCATCGGCGTCCGCGTTCCCTGGACGATCGCCTCGGAGCGGGTGTGGGACGACACCCACGCCCTCGCCGCGCGGATCTGGGTTGTCGGCGGGTTTCTCGGCGCGGTGCTCGCTGCCCTCGGGCAGACGCTGCCGGCGCTGATCCTCGTGGCACCGATGGCGCTGGTGCCGATCGTCTATTCGTTCGTCCGCTACAAGCAGCTCGAGCGGCTCGGGCAGCTGTGACACCCGCGTTAGCAGACTTCAGCCCTCGAGGCCGTGGAACGACACTGGCACGACGCCGTCGCGCTCTCTCCCCAGGGAGACCCAGCGGGCGGCGGGGAGATCGAGCTCGTCAACGATCACGAGCTCGACGGCCAATCCTCCCCACCGGGTCGCGCACTGGCCGAGGGCCTGGCCGCAGTTGGTGTCGAGGAGAACCACCAGCGGCCTGTCGGCGGGCCAGGGGAGCGATTCGAGGACAGCGGCGAGCCGCCGTCCGAAGGCACGCACGGCGTCGGCGGTCGGCGCGAGGCCTCTGACGCGCACCGCCGCGCCGACCCCCGAGCGCCGGGCCAGGCCGAGGGCCGCGGTGACGACGGCGTCGTTGCTGGCCGGCTCGAGCGTGGCGACGATCGGCAGGTCGGTGAGGGGGAGGAGCCGCGGGGCAGGGAGATGGATGCTCGCCCCCGAGATCCGCGTGGCATGGCGGAGGAGCCCGGCGACGGTCGCCCGGCCGCCTCCCTCCGGTACCTCCTCGCGCCAGTGCCGGCGCCAGGTGGGATGGACGAGGAGCCGGCGGGCGAGATCGACGCCCAGATCGCCGTACGCGCTCGTGCCGGGAAGCTCGTCCCCCCGCGCCGCGGCGTAGACCAGCTCGCCGACGCCGCCGGAGAGTGTCACGATCCGGTCGGGGCCTGTGGCAATCGCCCCCGGCAGAAAGGGTATTTGGAGATGGCCGAGCGTCGTTGGGTCGTCGGCGTCGACCGCCGCGCCGGCCACGGCCTGGTCAAGGAGGGCCAGATACCAATCGAGGACTCGCTCGAGATCGGCGGCCGGTAGTTCATCGCCGGGGGCGGCGCGGATGCCGAGGGCGGCGAACAGGGCGCGGGCCTGGCAGGAGAGGGCCTCGATCCGACGCGATCCCGCCACGAAGCGCACGTGCCGGGCGCCGACGAACAGGCAGCCGGTGGCGAGAACGGTGCCATCGATCCCAGCGGCGAGGTTCGTCGTGCCGCCACCGATGTCGAGATGGATGAAGGTCCGCTGCGGATGCCGTCGGGAGAGCGTTGCACAGCTTCCCTGGAAGGCGAGCCACGATTCGAGGCAGGGGTCGTCGGCCGTGGCGACCAGCGTCGTCCCCAGCCGGGCGCGGATCGCAGCCACCAGTCCGGCGGCGTTTTCTCTGCGGGCTGTGAGGCCGGTGAGAAGCGCTCCCCCGCCGCCGATGTCGGTCGTGCCCGGGATCACCCCGGCGCGGGTCAGCCAGTCGTCGACGAGCCGGAGCGTGGCAGCGAGATCGAGCAAGTCGCCAGCGAGCGGCGTGAACACGAGCGGCGAGCGGTAGGTCTCGCGGATGACCGCCAGCTCCATCCGCCCGGTGACAGCGTTGCGACGGACCGTCGCCTCGGCGGCGAGCGCGCTCGATGTCGTCGTTCCGAAGTCGAGGCCGACGAGGGTGGTTGTGGCAGCCATCACGCCCGCGGCCCGGCGAGGGTATCGAGGTGGGGGGGGCCGGGAAAATGGCGTCGTTTGTGGAGGAACCACCAGCCGACAAGGACCAGCGCAAAGCCGGGCACGATCCACAGCGCCACCTCGTTTGGCGGCTGAACCCCGATGACAAACAGGGCCACGCCGCCGAGGATGCACAAGCCTGCCAGCGGGCGGTAGGCGGCCCCCAGCGACCATGGCCCCATCCGCGTCCAGGTGCGGCCGTGGGTAAGGAGCCCGGAGAGCGTCGGCATCAGGTAGGAGACATAGAGGAGGATCACGCACACCGCCGTGATCGAAAGGTAGGGGACGAGCACCGTGAACCCCACCGCGAGGACGGCGACGACCCAGATGGCGACATTCGGCGTGCGATGCACCGGACTGACCCGCCGCAGCAGCGGCGACCAAGGGAGGCCGCCGTCGCGGGCGAAGGCGAAGAGCATCCGGGAGCCGCTGGTGACGGTCGCCAGCCCGCAGCAGAACTGGGCTGCGGCGATGCCGACGAGGAGGAGAAACCGCAGCGGCCCGGGAAGGACGTGGCCCATCGTCCAAAAGAAGGCGTTGCCCCCTTCGGCGGCAGCGGCGTCGAGATCGGGAATCGCCATCACCAGGGCCGCGAGCATCACCCAGCCGGCCAGCGCCGAGACGATGACGGCGCGGAGGATGGCGCGCGGCACCTCGAGCGCCGCGCCGACGGTCTCCTCGGCGGCATGCGCCGAGGCGTCGAAGCCGGTGATCGTGTAGGCGGGGAGGAGGAGGCCGAGAGCGAACGCCCAGCCCGGGCTATCTGTCGCCGGCCAGACCGGTGCTCCGGCCGGTACGCCGGTGAAGTTTCTGATCTCGATCAATCGACCGGGATCGAGCGCGGGGGCGAAGGCGAGGAGGGCGACGGTCAGCCCGGCGGCAACCAAGAGAATCAGCCATCCGCTGGCGTCGGTGATCCGGGTCGTCGTGCGGATGCCGGTGTGGTTGAGGGCGGCCTGCACAAAGGTGAGGAGGGCCACGGCGATGAACTGGACGAGGAGAGGGGCGAGGCGGTCGGAGCCGGGGTGGAACAGCTCGTGGGCTGGCGCCGACTCGACGAGCGCTGAGAGAGTCTTTCCGGCGGCCTCGGGGGACCACCCCAGGAGCGGGGCGAAGGCTCCAAAACAGAACTGGACCGTGGCGACGTTGATGGCAGCGAGAACGGTGATAATCCCGGCGAGGTTGAACCAGGCGGTGGCCCAGCCCCAGCCGCGGCCCCCAAGAATCGCTCCCCAGTGGTAGAGGCCGCCAGCGGTAGGAAAGGCGGAGGCGACCTGGGCCATCGTGGCGGCGAAGGCGAGGGCGACGAGGCTCACCAGCGGCCAGCCGAGGCCAATGCTCGCGCCGCCGGCCGCCCCCAGCCCGACCGGAAACGACGTGATCCCGCCGGCGAGGATGCAGATGATCGACAGCGAGATGCAGTAATTGGAGAAGCCCCCCATCCGCCGCTCGAGCTCTTGGGTGTAGCCCATCGCCGCGAGCGTGCGGACGTCTTCGTCGATGTCGGGGGCCGGGGGCATGAGGAGGCTGCCGCGGGGAAGAGGCCTGGCCCGGGGGAACAGGCCCGGCGGGGGGAAAGAGGCCCGTTGGCCGGAGCGAGCAGGATACTCTGGCGGGCTGTCGCCGACGGGACAACGAGCCGATAATCGGCTCCCAGTCGACCCGCTCCCGATCCCGACGCTCATTCCCCCGGCTCCCACCGGCCCCGACGAGACCCTGGCATGGAATCACCCTCGGCCCCCTCCTCCCGTTCCACGACGGCCGACGCGAGCTTGGTGGTGATCGCGATCGTCGTCGCCGGCGCGGCGATCACCCATCTCGGCCCGGTGCTCCAGCCGTTCCTCGTGGCGCTGTTCCTCTTCTACGCCACCCGGTTCGGCGTCAAGACGCTCTCCGGGCTGGGGATGCGTCCGCTCACGGCCTACGCGACGCTCGTTGGGCTGATCCTCATCGCTTCGGTTCTCCTCGCGCAGTTCGTTTACCGCGAGGCGGTGTCGTTTCGGGGGAGCTGGCCGCGCTATGAAGATCGGATCGGTGACATCATCACAGCTTGGAGCGGCCCACTCGGCGGCGCGGCGCGCGGGGGGGAGCACGTGCCGATCGACGCGGGGGCGGTCGCGCCGACCGCCGCGCGGCCGTCCCTCTCCGACCTGTTCCGGGTTTCGAGCCGCGACGCGCTGAACTTCGTCTTTGCCAAGGGGATCGATGCGGCGGAGCTGATCGTGCTCGTGTTTTGCTATCTCGTCTTCCTGTTCCTCGGCAGCCGGAAGTTCGAGGCCCGCGTCGGGCGCGCCTTCCCCGGTGAGCGTGGCAAGCGGATCCTCGCCGTCGGGGAGGGGATCTCGGAGTCGATGGAACGCTTCATGATGGTAAAGTCGGTGGTCGGCGTCGGCATGGGGCTCTCGGCGGGGCTGATCATGTGGCTCTTCGGCCTCGATCACTGGCCGCTGTGGGCGTTCCTGTTCTTCGCCGCCAACTACATCACGTCGATCGGGAGTTGGGC
>Ga0114962_10004656_pt1 | contig 10896 bp, 6 predicted proteins | sample C_130820_MF_Meta_FD_87017 | JGI IMG/M metagenome (GOLD analysis project Ga0114962, IMG submission 87017) | Freshwater microbial communities from Lake Croche, Canada to study carbon cycling - C_130820_MF_MetaG | ecosystem: Environmental > Aquatic > Freshwater > Lake | place: Lake Croche, Canada...
AACGATTATAGAGAATAACAATTACTACATGAGCACCCCCCCCCCGCAGTATCTTACGAATCCTCCACCCCCGTCACCACCATGGATTTTGCACAGACCAAGCTCACCAAGATGGAATGGGAGTCCATCGAGGCCCCCCTCCCTGATACCGAGAAGCGTATCCTCCGACTCATCATGGACGGGTATTACGACCTCCAGATCCAGCAGAACGACAACCAGTCCCTACTGTCGTTCATGAAGATCGAGTACACCCCCGAGATCGAAATGTACATCTATACCAAGTACTTTGAACCCGAGATTCGTATCATTCTCGGCACCCCGTCTAGCACCACCAAACCCCATAAAAAATCATCGTCCACGTCCTCCTCCAAGACCGGCCCCAACCCCACCACCCCCCATTTCCTCGACGGCTTCCGCCCCCAGCTTCCCAACATGGCCAAGTTCAAGCCCCCCAAGAAAATCGACCTCATGCGTCTCCAGAACATGGATACCAGCCTCCAGACCGCCGAATTCGACAAGAGCCGGATCTTCGAGTACACCCTCCTCGACTTTTGTCGCCGGGTCGTCCACCCCGAGTCCGGTGCCCCCTCCTATACCTACTACCTCTACACGATTCTGCATATGACCCGCGCCGCCATCCCCCATGTCAACACCTTCGTCCAGGCCTTTGTCACCCAGTTCACCCAGTTTGTCCAGACCAAGTACGGCACCAAGCTCATCCAAGACACCTTCACCCATGCCCATACCATCATCGAGAAAAACCCCCATATCCTCCGGTTCGAGAACCGCACCCTCTACGACCACCAGAAGCAGCTCTTCCAACTCTTCCGGCCCCGCCTCCCCGACCCCGACACCAGTCTCTATCCCCCACCCCCCGCCCCCAAGTTGGTATTGTACACCGCCCCCACGGGTACGGGGAAGACCATGAGTCCCCTGGGGCTCGCCAACGGCTATAGGGTCATCTATATCTGTGCCGCCCGCCATATCGGTCTCGCCTTGGCCAAGAGTGCCATCTCGGTGGAGAAGCGGGTGGCCTTTGCATTTGGCTGTGAAACCGCCTCGGATATTCGGCTCCACTACTACTCGGCCATCGAGTACACCAAGAACCGGAAGACGGGCGGGATTTACAAAGTGGATAACAGTAACGGGTCCAAGGTCGAAATCATGATATGTGATATCCACTCGTACCTCACCGCGATGCACTATATGCTGGCCTTCAACGACCCCACGGACATGATTTTGTATTGGGACGAACCCACCATCGCCCTGGACGTGGCCGAGCACCCCCTCCACGCTCTCATCCAACGGAATTGGCAGGAGAACAAGGTGGCCAATGTGGTGCTATCGTGTGCCACGCTACCGGACGCGGACGAGATTCCCCAGTGCCTGGCCGGCTACCGTGCTCGGTTCGACGACGCCACCGTCCACCGCGTCTCGAGCCACGACTGTAAAAAGTCCATCTCGATGGTCAACCCGCAAGGCCGCGCCACCCTCCCGCACCTCTTGTTTGACCGCCACCAGGATATCCGTCGGTGTGTGGACCATATCGAGCGCCACCGGAGCTTGCTCCGGTACCTGGACCTCCGGGAGATTGTGCGGATGGTGGGCTATGTCCAAGAGATGGCGGGCCTCCTCCCGGAGGCCTTCCAGGTGTCCCAGTACTTCATGTCGGTGTCCGATATCACGATGAACTCCATCAAACAGTACTATTTGGAGGTCCTCCGGCATCTCCCCCCGGAACGTTACCCCTTAGTGAACGAGGTCCTGAAGGCGACCCAGCGGCCCATGTTCGACGAACCCCACGCCCATGGCCTGACCAAGACCCATAGCCTCCCGGGGCCTGGCCCCTCAGGAGCGGAGCTCCAAGGGAAGGTATTGGAACGGCCAGCCACGGTGCAAGCTCTCGTCCCCCCGACCCCGGCCCCCACGTCCGGCCCCGAACTGGCCCGGTCCCAGAGTACCAACCCGTTCCGAGCGGGGATGGCATCCAACCCGTCCCCCTTCAAGGGGGTACTCCTGACCACGGAAGACGCCCATACGCTCACCGACGGCCCCACGATTTATATCACGGAGGATGTCCAGAAACTCAGCCAGTTTTATATCCACCAGTCCAAGATCCCCACCAAGATCTTCGACCGCCTGCTGGAGAAGATCGAGTCCAACAACGTGATTCAGAAGAAGATGGACGTGCTGTCCAAGGCCATCGATGATGGTATGGGATCCGAGGTGGACAAGGACAAGAAGGTGGAGAAGGAGGCGTTCAAACCGGAAATCAAACGGATGATGGCGGGCCTGGAAGACCTGCGGGCCCAGATCAAGATGATATCGATGAGTCCGGAGTATATCCCCAACACACGGCAACACCAACAGATTTGGGTGGTGGCGAAGCACCCGGACGCGGAGATGGTACCCAACGCGTTCACGTCCCAGATCGACGAGACGGCCGTCAAGAAGATTATGGAACTGGATGTGGAGAACCCGATGAAACTGTTACTCCTGATGGGGGTGGGGGTGTTCGATACCCAACAACAGCAGAGTAAACACCCGGGGACGGCGTCGTACCTGGAGGTGATGAAACGGCTGGCCTATGAACAAAAACTGTTCTTGATCATAGCCTCGAGTGATTATATCTATGGGACGAATTACCAACTGTGCCACGGGTTCCTGGGGAAGGATTTGCTCAATATGACGCAGCAGAAAATTATACAGGCGATGGGCCGGATTGGCCGGAGTAGTATTCAACAGGAGTACACCATCCGGTTCCGAGATGAGGGGTTGCTGGGGAGATTATTCCTCCCGATGGAAGGGGAGAACATGGAGGCGGTCAACATGGAACGGTGGATGGGTTTGTAGAGAGAGAGGGAGGTTGTATAGGATATAAGGGCTCCAACGGGTCAATAAACATGTTTTTTATTGCCAGGCGATGGCAAATAAATACCCTTGCCCAGTAGTATCTCCGTAAAATGAACCAGACCCGTCATCTTTTACACTTGCACCAGTTCCACCAGAACCCGCTGTATTTAGCGCAGTACCAAGTGCAGTTCGTCCGTTGATTGATCCACCCTGACCACCACGGGCGTACTCGAGACCGTCAATCGACCATGTATAACCAGCACCACCGGCACCTCCTTGATTGCTCAACCCACCTGGTTTACCGCCGTTATAACCATTCTGAGTCGCACCCCCCCCACCACCTCCGCCGCCGCCGTCATAAGGGGCGAGTCCGTTACCATAGGTTTTTTCACTGGTTGTTGTTACTGAAGTAAAACATGAAAGGGTTGAACCAACGGTACTATGACCCGAATCACCACCATCACCGTTTATCCGTACATTAAGGCCTTCATCATAATCGGAAGTAGACCCAAACCACCCGAAATACGCCTTCGCCTCACCTAATTTATCTCCCTTATATACACTCATAGACGCATAACGACCCGTAATATTACCAACATCATTGACACTTAACTTTAATTGGTCGCCAGCAGATGATGTATATTGACAGGCAACTACTCCACCAGCTCCCCCCCCTCCACAACCGATTATTGAAGCGTATCCAGAATATCCTTGAGATGGGCCGCCACCATCACCTCCTGTTCCAACAACTAAAATTTGATAATTAAATGCACCACTGAATGTCAAGGTGCTATAAGAACCTATATTGGCACTGGTAATGTACATGATATTCCATCCATTGGTGACGGTAGGTTCAGGACCTCCAGTAGGTTTTTTCGACCCCGCCGTCACACTGAAGGATGTAGAAGCTGCCAATGCCGTATTGTAGTCCGGCGACGACAATGTATTATCGTAAGGGACCGCATAAAACGTATAAGGAGACCCGTCTTTCCCCTTGGTAACATCAATGGAATAATTGTTCGCAGTCGTACCGGTACCAACTAATGTCGAAAAATTACTATCACTGTATACCCGGACCTTATCGAATGCCCCACTCACATTGAGCGTCACAGTGACCGTCGACGACCCACTGGCCACTTGGTAACTGGTGGCACTCGTCGAGATACTTACGGTGGGTAGAGTGTAACGACTCACCGTGTTTTCGTCACTACCCCCCGTACCACTCGCCTTGACCGTATAAGTTTGTTGTGTATTCGAGGTCACCGCGTAGTCACGCGTAAACGCCCCATTATTATCCAATGAATAAGCGTTACCATTGGAATCTTTCACACTCGTGGCGTTGGTGACCGTACCACTGACCGTGATCTTAGTGGTGGTCGAGGTGGCACTGATGTTCGTGATAGACACGTTCGAAGGGGTGGTAACATCAAATGGTGTAAGAGCAAATGTATACTTGGACCCGTCGCCATAGTAACCACTAATACTTATACGGTAGGGGGTCATGGGCTTACACGCAAAGGCAATCGACCCCTTTTGGGCCGAAGTGCCTCCTTTGGGAACCCCCCCGGTGTCACCAGTCACATCGGTGGCCTTCGCGGTCACAGAATAAACATTGATAATGTTGGCCAAATACACGGTGATCGAGGTTGCGGTCATTAGATATCCACCACTATACGTAGTAGTATCGTAGTTAATACTCCCTACGCCGATAGTAAATGTCAAGGCCTTCACAAAGTCACTCCCACTGTTATAGTTACCCGTAAATCGGTCGTAAGGGGCCAAATAATAGGTATAAGAATCGCTCCGTGGAGCCATGGATTTGAAAGTAATTGTTTCTCCCGGCTTATATTCATTGGAGTTGTAACGATTACCAAGTCCACTGTCGGTAAACACCGCCGCTTTTTGATATACATCCGGAGACCCTTTCAATGTATAGGAGTAATCCGTGGAATCACCGCTCGTGACGATACCATTTGAATTCGAGGTAGGAGCCGATAAAATCGGATGGGTATAGAAGCTGGACGCCGTCGAAGGATACGACATGTTCGGACCATTCACCCCACTGATATAGCTCCGTAGTTGGTACGAAATTTGGGTATCGGCTGGTAAACTACTCACCTGTAAGGTTTTGCCCTGCCCTCCCGCAGTTCCACCGATGGCGGGTAAGGACCCCCCGTAGTTGGTAGTGGTACTATAGTTGGACCCCGTCAAATAGGCATCGATCGTACTCGGATATCCCGCAAAGTTGAACGAAAACGTCACGTTGTTACTGTTGGTCAATGCCACACTGGTAATCGCCGTGATGGCCGCCGACCATTGTACCTTTCCAAAGGCCACGTACAAGGTCCCGATATCGGTGGATCCATTACCAATATAATACTTGGTACTGCCCGTGTACTTGACACTATCATCTTTTTTCAAGGATGCCCCCAATTTCGAAAGTTCCACATACCGTTGAGACAAATCGTACCCATTCGAAGTTTTGTATCCGGTCGTGGTTCCAATGTTCGTATTGACCCCGTTCGAATAGCTTACCCCGGTGAAACCAGCACTGAAGGTATTATACACATCACTGTATCGGGCAAAGAGTGTATCCAAATCGGTCCCATTTAACTGGTACCCCGACATGATAACTATCGTCCCGTGTATATATTTATCATGTAGTATATGTATTAGCCCATCACTCCGAGACAACCGGAATCACGACCTCCCCCACCTCCGTCGCATCCTCCGTCGTCTCCGTCTCCATCCCCACCCCCACCATGTACTTTCCGTCGGCCCCCACCCCCTCGTCCTCGTTCCTCTCCCCAAAGTACCCCAGGATGTCTTCCAAGAGCCCCTCGGGAAACACCCCCGGTACGGGGACCAAGACCCCCGTCGCCTCGTCATACCGCACCATGGTCTCCGGGTCGTAGCCCCACCGGACCAAGATCTGCCACCGGTCCGCGTACTGCCGGTTCTTCTTACTCCCGTGGTAAAAGTGCCGTATCACCCCAGGTACGTACCCGAGCCGTAAGGCCGTCACCCGAGCCTGAAACGCCACCACCGACGCCTGGTACGCCCCCGTCGATTCCGCATTGACCGCCCGGTCCACATGACCAATCAACGCCATCATCATGATATTGTCCCCACTGCCCAAGATGGCGCGATCGAACAACCCCCCCATCACCTCGAAGGCCCCCCGGGTGCAAGCCCAGGCGTACCCCGGGTGCCATAAGTCCTTACCCGACCCCAAGGCCACCTGTTTCGAGTATTGGAACCCCGCACTCTGGAAGATATGCATCGCCCGTCCGGTGGGGTCCATGTCCACACAATGGCTAAATAACTGGACCATATCGCATTCCCCGTTCAGGACCCGGAGGGTATCGGTCGCCCACGTGGGGCTGTCAAACTCCAGGTCCGCGTCGATCCAGGCCATGGCCTTCCAGTCCACCGGTAGCAATTTTTTCACCCCCAGGTTGATCATGTTCTCCTTATGCCAGAGAGCATGGTCGGCCCGGAGCTGGAGATGCCGGGGGTTCTTCCGGGTGGTCACGATGGGCCGCTGCCCCCGGTACACGAGCTCCACCACATACAAGACCACGTCGGGCTCGTCCCGTTCCATACGTTCCATGAACTCCTTCATCAGGATGTAGCGGCGAGCAAACATACACGGGTTGGACACCACGGCGATGACATGGAGTTTGTCTTCCAGGGGTGCCCGGGTCCGTAGGGCCCGTTTGATGTCGTTCGCCTTGTACTCAATATCGTCAATTTCAATACCGTGAATCACTGTCATGGTTCCCCCACACAAATTCAAAAAAGACCAAGAACCAAGACCCCCAGATACAAACTCACGCCCACCCTCACACAAAACCGTGTATTATATTTCCCATATGTAAAAATTATCTCCGTCCTCACGCATCCAAGACCACCACCCCCTCGTAAAAAATCTCGTCAAAGACATAATCGGGTCGGTTGATCCAACGCCGGGGCATCACCACCACCTTATCCGGGTTCGGGTTCAGGTACGACCCCCACCAAGAGTACGTACTGTTGGCACAAATCCCGCCCCGTCGGCACAGGGACATCAAATACAACGAATCCACCTCATCCAACCCTTCCACCCAGGTGATATTCAAGGTGGGTCGGGCCGGCGTCGGGTCCCACATGAGTTGTATGGTCTCCTCCGAGTTGTACCGTAAGACTGACCACTGCTTGCAGAACGCGATATCGTTACTGAACACGTAGAAGTGGGCATAGGGATTCTGTTTCTGGATATAGGTAATCGCCGCGGTATAGTACCGGTCCACATCCATCCAGTACTGATGGTTATTCACGTAGTCCCCCCGGCGCACATGAATAAAGTACGCGTCGGCGGTGTTGGGGAACCGCTGGGCCAGCCCCTCCAAGATGTCGGTATGGAGAAACAGGCGGCAAATTTCGTCCCGGTACTCCACGAAATACCGCTCGTTCTGAAAGTACCCCCGGAGCATGAGGGGCTCGGTGTCGTCTCCCCCGTCCAGAATCCCCTCCCGGTAGGTCCAGCAGTCGGGTACCGGCTCCACGTACTGGCGGGGTACCATCACCCGGTTATCGCGGATATGGGGTACCTCCCGAAAAATCGTCCCGTAATACCCGTAGGGATTCGCGGTATGGGTACAGTGACAGTCGTAGGCGATGGCCACCATGTCCCGCCCGTGCTTGCGAGCCATCCCCCAGGCCGACGCAATCTTGAACATCTGGTTTGCCAGCCCCGAGTCCACCCCCACGAACAGGAGCGGGCGCCCCCCAGACACCACCGAATAACGATGGATATCACCGAGCCCTTCTTTATACAAGAGGGGGTACTCGGAGACGGTCAATCCCCCCGCCTCCAGGAATTGTAAGGTCGCCACCAACCCCGGGGGGTCCGCCGACCCCGAGCCCAACAAACTCATGACCTTTTCCCCCAAGTAGAGTATGGGATCGTCCCACGACGCCTCGGCCGCCGACCGGGCCACACAGGGCATCCCGACCCCCCGAGACAGGTAGTCCAAGAAGCCCCGGATCTGGAGTAGATTCGGTAGTACCCGCTCGTCACACTTGAGGGCCCCGGCGGCATCGGGAAACTGGTAACTCAAAGCCCGGTACAGGATTTTCACAGGGTGGGTCGTCCGGGGGTCCCCACCCCGCACCCGCAGGGTCCGGGCATCCGTAATGTCCCATTCGCCCGAGATGTCACACTCCCCGGATGCCGAGACGGGGGCCACGGTGGCCAGCACGACATGCACAAACCCCGGGATGTAGCTCTTCAAAAAGGTCTCGTAAATCATCCGGATCCGAGTGTCGTCCCCCGAAGGTGAGTATAGGACCAAGAGCTGGAGTTTCGACATGGAGGGATGGGAACGGGTATCAGATATCATATCATCTCACGATGGTATTATATGGGTTTCATACACACAACTCCGACCAATATCTATATCCCAACTCTAAGACCCTAACCGAACTCTAACACCCTATCTCTATCTCTAATATCTCTATTCGAACCCTAACCTCCGGCCCCCACCCATCTTAGACCGCCCGGGCCAACGAGCAGCCCCGACCACAGGTACAGACCCGGGTATCCAAGAGATGGCTATAGTCCCCGTCGTTGAACCCGTCACGAGGACCACCCGTATAGTACTCTTCCAGATTGTTGGCCAGGCAGCCCCGGCGGTGCAACGACACCACGTAGCCGTGCCCGTCACTGAAGGTAATCATCGTACGGACCGGCTGACCGGAGATGGCCAAGGTGTGCCGTGATTCCACGGCCCCGAACCGGTTACTACGAGAGTACGTGTACGTGGTGCTACACGGGGTCTCGATGAAGTGATCGACAAAATGCGAGTGAAGGAGTCCCATCTGAACGATAGATATATAATACTACCTATCGTTTATTTTATATCGTTGTTGACCACTAATTGTATCAAACGTACACCCCGTATCTGTCTCCACCTTTTGGGGGTTCGTCCACCCTTAGAGATGTGTGCAATATATATCATTGTTATCATCCACATGTAAGATATGAGTTTGGTTGACTGCCAAGTTCTCAATGACCACCTGCTTCGCACCCACCGTAATTGTCAATTGTATCGGTTTGGCGGTCGTGGTGACGGTGTCCGTACTGTCCTTGACGTCATTGTTGATGAAGACAAACGAATTGGGCGCGTTGCTGACAAAGACATTCATCTTGGTGCGGTTCTTGTCTGCACCATTCTCAACCGTATATTGGGTATTGTTCATGCTCGCCGTGCCCGCATTACCATTCAGGCGAACCCCCATGTGTGACCACTTTATACCTTCATACACTCCTTGCATGTCGGCAAGCGCGTACTTGGGACTCTTGGTGCGGTTCACTGCCGCTTCCCGCACAATGACCGGACTGGAAAACGTAGGAATAGTCGTTGCCATGTTGTATATAATTTATATGGACTAAAAATATTATTCATCCAACCACCGGACTTGGTAAAACAAGCAGACTCGGTAAGTCGGTCCCCTACAACGTGAGTAGTGCAGAGACTTTCACCCCCTTTGCCATCATTTCCTAAATGTGGTATTGGTTCACCTCATAGACCCTTGACCACACTCAGAGTATAGGGGTTCCCCTTGAGTTGGCTGAGCACATCACCGTTGTTTCGGTCCAGCTGCATTCCACTGTACAAGTCCGACCCCCCCGAGCCCTGGAGCCGGCCCATGGTCTCCATGGAGGGGGGCAGGCCGTAGGGCATCATGGTCCCCTGGACCGCCCGGTCGTTCTTCAGCATCGCCTCCTGGGGCTTGGCCCGCATCTGAATATCGCTGTTGAGGAGGGCCATCCCCCCCGCGTTGGCCCCCCGGCTGGCCACCGTGCTCGCCTTGATATCGTTGTTACGTTGGCGGTACTCGGCGTCGTAGGGGCGGGCTTCACGGGCCCCACCCCCCGCGGAGGCCACTCCGGCATAGTACACATCGGTGGTGGTATCGCGTTGGTTGGAGGTGGCCTGGTGCTCCGTGGTCTCGTAGGCCCCGCCACGTTGGTTGGCGTTGATGTTCCAGTGCTGCTTGTCCACCTCCATGGTCTCACGGTGGGTGACGGGGGCCCGGTCCTTCGGGTTATACACATACATGGCTTCGACGGGGGCCTTGGCGTTCTGGTAGGGGCGGAGGTTCCCCACCATGTTCTCCTTCCGGGAGGGGCGTAAGATATCCATGAAAGGAGCGACGGCGGCACCCAGGGTGCTCTTGATGGCCCCGTAGTAGCCATTCTCCGTATTGGCCCCACCCGCACCCCCCGCCCCACCCCCCGTCCGAGGAAGGGACCGGTTGTTGGGGTAGGCCACGACGGATTTGGCCCCGTAGTCCGACTCGGTGGCTGCGCCGGTCCCGGCCGCATAGGCCGCCGTGAAAGGTACGGCCCCCAGTTCTTGGTTATGGGACGGCATGTACTCCCCCCGTACCTGCTGCATGGTCGTGCCACCCCCGGCCACCCCCGTATAAGAAATCGACGTCTCCGGCCGGCTCACGAAGCGTTCGACCGGGATGGCTCGCATGGTGGGCCCCTGCGAAATCCCCGTGGTGGTGAAGAGGCGGTCGGCCCCCATCTCAAAGGTCCGTTCCACCCGGTTCTTCTCCATGACCCCCATATGTTCCACCTGGGCGGCGGTCTTGATATAACTGTTGGCCGGCCCCTCGTGGCCGTACATGCCTAAACCCGAGGCCTTTTGCTTGTTGTTGACCCGGAGCTGGTCCACGGTCTTGTCCATCCACTGCTCGCGAGCCAACATCCCGGAGTTGTAGCCCCCCATTCCCTCGGCGGTGTAGCCGAGCCCCAACCCCGGGGCCACCTTGATCTCCTCAAAGGGCTTGAAATTGGCCATATTGGAACTGGGGTTGATCCGGGACTGCACAAAGTCCGTGGTGCTGGGCATCCCATACGCCCACTGTTGGTGGTCCGAGGGGGCAAACAGGGGGGATTGCTCCGTCTTACTGATGTATTGCGAGCCACTGCCGGTGTAATTGTCTAAAGTCGACTCGGTGGCGTTGGGGAGGTTGTTGGTATGGACC
>Ga0114962_10004657_pt1 | contig 10895 bp, 8 predicted proteins | sample C_130820_MF_Meta_FD_87017 | JGI IMG/M metagenome (GOLD analysis project Ga0114962, IMG submission 87017) | Freshwater microbial communities from Lake Croche, Canada to study carbon cycling - C_130820_MF_MetaG | ecosystem: Environmental > Aquatic > Freshwater > Lake | place: Lake Croche, Canada...
GGCATCCATCGAGTTCAGTAGCACTTCACCAGCCCCACGCTCAGCCGCTTCGAGCACCCACTCGATGGCATCCCGACCGCTACTTTGACGACCACCATGTGTAGTTGCTTCAAATCCACTTGGAGCCTGCTCGCTACGACGAACATCAACCGAAAGCACAATGCATTGATCGCCGAAACGGCGCGACGCATCACTAATCAGGGATGGATCTGCAAGACCGGCAGTATTGATCCCGACCTTGTCTGCCCCACTGCGCAGTAAGCGATCAACGTCAGAAGTTGACCGAACCCCGCCACCGACAGTGAGCGGAATGAAGATTTGGTCAGCAGTGCGTCGAACCATTTCATAGGTGGTCTCACGGGCTGAACTGCTCGCAGTGATGTCCAGGAATATCAGTTCATCAGCACCGGTTTGACCATAGTGCTTGGCAAGCTCAACCGGGTCACCCGCGTCGCGTAAGTCGACAAAGTTCACGCCTTTGACAACTCGACCATTGTCGACGTCAAGGCATGGGATTACGCGAACTGCGACAGTCATGAGCTCGTGCTACTCCTGCACTCGCTGTGGACCTGACACTTCAATGGCCTGCTCGAGGGTGAAGGCGCCGGCATACAAAGCCTTGCCAACGATTGCGCCTTCAACACCAAGTCCAACAATCGCGCGCAGTTCTTCAAGGTCTTTCAGGCTGGAGATGCCACCGCTAGCAATCACGGGCTTGTCAGTGCGGGCACACATGTCCTTGAGGAGATCCACATTTGGACCCTTCAACGTTCCATCCTTGGTCACATCTGTCACGACATATCGGGTGCAACCATCTGCTTCCAGACGCTCAAGTGTCTCCCACAGGTCGCCACCCTCTTGAGTCCAACCACGGGCAGCCAGTGTCGTTCCACGTACATCTAGACCAACTGCAATGCGATCACCAAATTCAGCAATAACGCGAGTTGTCCATTCCGGATTCTCCAGAGCAGCAGTTCCCAGATTTACGCGACGGCAACCAGTAGCAAGAGCAGCACGCAGCGACTCATCATCACGAATGCCCCCAGAAAGCTCAACGTTCACATCCAGCTTGCCCGTCACTTCAGCGAGCAACTCTCGGTTACTTCCACGACCGAAGGCAGCATCTAGATCAACCAGGTGAATCCAGTCAGCGCCTGCATTCTGCCAATCAAGAGCAGCAGCTAGTGGATCGCCAAATGACGTCTCGCTATCAGCACGACCCTGCACCAAACGAACAGCCTGACCATGCGCAACATCAACTGCTGGCAAAAGAATTAGAGATTCCATGATGTCCTTAGTTAATCGTGGCTACCCAGTTAGCCAAAAGTTGAAGTCCAGCTGATCCAGACTTCTCTGGATGAAATTGTGTTGCCCAGAGGGGCCCATTTTCGACCGCTGCAACAAAGTCATCGCCATGTGTCGCCCAGGTCACCTTGGGCGATTGGAAGACGTCATCAACGTGCAAGTCCCAGGTCTTTGCAGCAAATGAATGCACGAAGTAGAAACGCTCATCGCTAATGTCCTTAAACATCTGGCTCTCACTCGGTGCCTTGACCGTGTTCCAACCCATGTGTGGAAGAACTGGTGCGTTGAGCTGATCAACAGTGCCTGGCCATTGATTCAAACCCTCATGTGGCTGGCCATCGGCGTGCTCAGTACTGAACTCGAACATGGCCTGCATACCCACACAGATACCCAGAACAGGAAGCCCACCAGCGAGACGACGTTCAATAATCTGATCTCCGCGCACTTTGCGAATGCCCTCAACACATGCGGCAAAGGCACCTACGCCAGGAACCACAAGTCCATCGGCTGCCATTGCGGCATCAAGGTCAACACTTACCTCAACTGTGGCGCCAGTTGTTTCCAATGCACGCTGCGCGGAGCGCACATTTCCTGAACCGTAGTCGAGAACGACAACGTGAGTCACGCGTTACAGACTTCCCTTAGTTGACGGAATTCCAATGACGCGATCATCAAGAGCGACTGCATCACGAAGAGCACGAGCCACAGCCTTGAACTGTGCTTCAACTACGTGATGAGCATTGCGACCGCTAAGTACGCGAACATGAATGCAAATCTGCGCACTTGCAGTGATGGATTCCCAGATGTGCTTAGTAAGCGTGGTGTCGTATGAACCGATTAGCTCAACAATGTCTGGCTCTTCGTGAACTAGGTACGGACGGCCCGAGAGATCAACGGCTGCCAAGCACGCACTTTCATCAATTGGAACAAGTGCATCGCCGAAGCGACGAATTCCCGACTTGTCGCCCAGTGCTTCGCGTAGCGCCTGACCGAATGCCAGCGATGTGTCTTCAACTGTGTGATGAGCATCAACTTCAAGGTCACCCTTGGTGACAATCTTCAAGTCAAAACCACCATGGCGGCCAATTTGAGCCATCATATGGTCATAGAAAGGGACACCAGTCTCAACTTCCACATTTCCTGTGCCATCAAGATTCAACTCAACTAGTACAGAACTTTCTTTCGTAGTCCGCTCAACGCGGGCAGTGCGTGACATGGATTTCCCTTTCGTGTATCCGCTTAGTCTATGTCCGAGGCTAAAAGCGCTGCACGGAACAAGGCGTTTTCGGCAGGCGTGCCAATGCTGACTCGCAACCAGCCGGATGGACCAGTCTCACGAATGAGCACACCTTGGTCGAGAATCTGCTGCCACACATGGTGACGATCAGCAAAAGTGCCAAACATGAGGAAGTTTGCACCACTGGCTGCAACTTGAAGACCCTGATCCGCCAACCAGATAGCCATATCATCTCGTTCCCGACGCAGGAGCTCAACGTGACCGAGAAGCTCCGGCCAGTTGGCAAGTGCAGCACGGGCAACAGCCTGCGTGACAGAAGAGAGGTGATACGGCAGGCGCACAATCTGGCAGGCATCTACAACACTTGGGTGCGCAACTGCGTAGCCAAGACGAAGGCCAGCACAAGAGAATGCCTTACTCATAGTGCGAGTCACTACTACGCGAGGATGCGCGTTCACATACTCGATAGCGCTGGGCTGCCCAGATGGGCGAAATTCAGCATATGCCTCATCAACGATCACGATGCCATCGAATTTGTCAATCACGTAATTCAAGACGTGGTGATCAAGCACAGTACCCGTTGGATTGTTTGGTGAAGTGAATACCAAAATATCTGGCGACAGTGCCAATGCTTCATCAATCAGTTCAGAATCGATGGAGAAGTCATCCCGACGAGAAACCGTCACAAACTCAGTGAACGTATCGCGGCAGTAATCCGGGTACATCGAATAGGTCGGAGAGAAAGTCACAAGACGTTTGCCCGGTCCGCCAAACAACTGAAGCAAATGCATCATCACTTCATTGCTGCCATTGGCTGGCCAAATGTTGCTGGCATCAACGACTACGTTCGCTTCTTGGGTGATGTAGGCGGCAAGGTCCGCGCGCAATGCAACTGCATCACGATCGGGATAGCGATTGAGCTCTGTTGCAGCAGCAGTTACAGCCTGAGAAATGGAAGCCACAAGCTGCTCGGATGGAGCGAATGGGTTTTCATTCACGTTGAGGCGCACCGGAACATCGAGTTGCGGGGCACCATATGGCGTTAGCCCAACGAGATCAGCGCGAATCGGCAATTCGCTCATGACATACGAACTTCAACTGCAACGCCGTGACCTGGGAGATCTTCAGCATTTGCCAAGGTGATGACATGAGGTCCAATTTCATTCAGTGCTGCTCGGTCGTATTCGACATAGTGCAATCCACGCAAGAAAGTTTGGACCGAAAGCCCAGATGAGTGACATGCACATCCACCCGTAGGCAGAACGTGATTTGAACCAGCCGCGTAATCGCCAAGGGAAACAGGTGACCAGTCCCCCACGAAGATTGCACCGGCATTCTTGACCTTGAAGGCAACCTCTGAGGCATTACGAGTGTGAATCTCAAGGTGCTCAGCGGCATATGCGTCAACGACTGCAAGACCCTGCTCCATGTCATCTACGAGCACAATGGCGCTTTGTTCGCCTGTGAGTGCAGTGCTGATGCGTTCATTGTGCTTTGCCTTAGCTACCTGAACTTCAAGTGCGGCTAGGACCTTCTCAGCAAGCTCTGGGCTGTCGGTGACAAGTACCGACGCAGCAACCACATCGTGCTCTGCCTGACTAATCAAATCAGCGGCAACGAACTCAGGATTGGCTGAGTCATCGGCCAAGATGGCAATCTCAGTTGGACCAGCCTCTGAGTCAATACCGATACGACCCTTGAGAAGGCGCTTCGCAGCAGTAACCCACATATTGCCTGGGCCGGTGACCATAGAAACAGAATCGATATCCGCATCGCTACACCCATAAGCCATGAGGGCGACAGCTTGAGCGCCACCAACGGCATAAACTTCGTCAACACCAAGAAGGGCACACGCAGCGAGAATAGTGGGGTGGGGCCAGCCATCGTGGTCTTTCTGCGGTGGAGAAACCACTGCGATGGATTCAACACCAGCAATCTGCGCCGGAACAACATTCATGATGACGCTACTTGGGTAGACTGCGCGCCCCCCAGGAACATAAAGTCCAACTCGCTCAACTGGAACCCAACGCTCGGTGACCACCCCACCAGGAACAACTTCAACCCGGGTAGTTTCGCGGCGTTGGTGCTCGTGAACAATCTTCACACGACGAATCGCTTCTTCCAGGCTGATTCGAATTTGCGGATCTAGCTTCGCTAGGGCGTCGTTGATAACAGCAAGCGGAACTCGGATGGTTTCAGCCGCTACTCCATCGAGTTTGGCTGACCATTCCTGTGCAGCCACGGAACCGCGAGCGCGAACATCATCGACAATCGGACGAACCTTTTCTAGGACATCATCGAGGTCAAATTGCGCACGGGGTACGACATCACGAAGCGTTGCCGAACGGCGAGAACCGCCACGCAAGTCGAGAGTACGCATCATGGCTCAAGTCTAGGTGACAAAGGGCTCGAGTTCGAATGCTCAGCGAATGCCGTTAGGCGCGAGCAAACTGCTCTTGATCAGGCGCATCAAGGCAGTTCGGACCAAGTAGTGCCTTGAGGTCTGCGAAGAGCGAAGTTGAAACTGCTACGCGTAACGTGTCATCAGCTCGCACCGCTGTGGTCGTATTGTCCATCACTAAAACCAAGTGAACCTCAGTGGTTCCTGAGTGGCTGGCTAAGACATTACGCAATGACTCCATCACGCCTGGCGTAATACGCCGTTCAGGGATGTAAACCGTCACTGGGCCACTTTGCGCATTAGCGGTATCTAACACCGACATGTTCATCAGAACTACGCGTGGCTCTTCCTCGTCACGCTTGTCGATGCGCACCGACATTGAGACGACTGCATCTTCGGTGAGCAGATGAGCGAACTTGGCGTAGACCTTTGCCCAGAGCAAAACTTCAACCATGCCGTCAAGGTCTTCGAGGACGACAACTGCCCAGCGCTCCCCTGACTTCTTTGAGGTCTTGAGCTGCACTTCACTGATGAGGCCAGCGAATGTTGCGTTGGTGCCAGAGGCAGCATCAGCCACACCAGCAGTCGACAAAGTCGCGTGATTACTCAATACTTGCTCGAGTCCAAGAAGAGGATGATCGCTGACGTAGAGTCCGAGCATCTCCCGCTCTTGAGCGAGCAACATACGCTTGTCCCACTCTTCATCAGAAATGTTGAGTTCTACCCCGCTCAGAGAATCAGCTGGCGCATCGCCGGCCGAACCAAACAGGTCGAACTGACCAACAGCTTCCGCGCGCTTGGTATCAAGCACAGAATCCAGCGCTTCAATGTGGACCGCAAGGAGACCCCGACGCGTGTGACCAAGTGAGTCAAAGGCTCCCGCCTTAATCAACGACTCAATCACGCGCTTATTACACACCTGTACGTCGACTTTGGACAAGAAATCAACAAAGGAAGTGAATCGTCCCTTATCCTGTCGACTCACCTTGAGGGACTCAACAACATTCACACCAACGTTACGAACTGCCGCCAAGCCGAAACGAATGTCTTTTCCAATGGGCGTGAAGTCAGCGTTGGATTCATTGACATCCGGTGGTAAAACCTTGATGCCCATCTGTCGACACTCATTGAGATAGACAGCCATCTTGTCTTTGTCATCTTTAACGCTGGTCAAAAGCGCAGCCATGTATTCAGCTGGATAGTTTGCCTTCAGGTATGCGGTCCAGTACGACACCAGGCCGTATCCGGCACTGTGTGCCTTATTGAATGCATAGTCCGAGAACGGAATGAGTGTTTCCCAGAGCTTGTCGATCGCTTCCTGTGAGTAATTGCGCGTACGCATGCCTTCGGAGAACGGGATGTAATTCTTATCCAGTTCTTCCTTTTTCTTCTTACCCATGGCACGGCGCAGAAGGTCAGCCTCACCAAGTGAGTAGCCAGCAACAGCCTGAGCGATCGCCATAACCTGTTCCTGATAAACAATGAGGCCGTAGGTTTCACCCAAGATCTCAGACAATGGCTCTTCAAGATCTGGATGGATAGGAACTTGTGGCTTGCGATTGTTCTTGTAGTCCGCGTAATTATTGTGCGAGTTTTCACCCATCGGTCCCGGGCGATACAAAGCGAGCACAGCAGAAATGTCATCGAATGACGTTGGCACCATCGAGCGCAGAAGTGATCGAATCGGGCCGCTATCAAGTTGGAATACGCCAAGAGTGTCGCCTCGGGCAAGCAACTCATAAGTTGGGCCATCGTCAAGCGTGAGTTCTTCAAGCACAATGGTCGTATCGGCATTGCTGACAATATTGTCCAGTGTGTCATCAAGAACTGTGAGGTTACGCAGTCCCAAGAAGTCCATCTTGAGCAGGCCAAGCTTCTCACAGGCACCCATGTCGAACTGGGTAATAACCGCCCCATCTTGATCGCGACGCCACACGGGCAGAACGTCAAGCAAGGGTTCCTTACACAGAATCACGCCCGCTGCATGGACACCAGGCTGGCGCTTGAGTCCCTCGATACCCCGCGCGGCATCGATCACAGCACGAACATCGTTATCGGCCTCGTACATGTCACGTAGGTCTTGAGCTTCGCGGTAACGCTCATGCTCCGGGTCAAATACTCCGGAGAGCGGAATGTCTTTGCCCATCACACTCGGCGGCATCGCTTTTGTGATTCGATCGCCAATCGCGAATGGATAACCCAGTGCACGACTAGCATCCTTCACGGCAGCCTTGGCCTTGATGCTGCCGTAAGTAATGATCTGAGCAACCCGCTCTTCGCCATACTTTGTTGTGGCGTATCGGATCATTTCGCTTCGACGACGTTCATCAAAGTCAATGTCGATGTCAGGCATGGAAACGCGCTCAGGGTTGAGGAAGCGCTCAAAAAGCAAGCCATGTTCAATCGGATCAAGTTCAGTGATGCGCAGAGCCCATGCAATTAGCGCACCAGCAGCCGAACCACGACCAGGACCCACGCGAATGTGGTTTTCGCGAGCGTGTCGACATAAGTCAGCCACCACGAGGAAGTAACCCGGGAAGCCCATCTGCGCCACGACGCCAAGCTCGTAAGCGGCACGTTCGCGATACTCGGCAGGAATCTCCTTGCCACCGAAGCGGTGCACAAGTCCAGCGCTCACTTCTTTAACGAGCCAAGTGTTTTCGTCTTCACCCTCAGGCACCGGGAATGAAGGAAGGAGGTCAGCACCTTCAGTGAAACTCACATTGCATCTCTCAGCGATAAGCAGCGTATTGTCACAAGCTTCCGGATAGTCACTCCATACATGACGCATTTCAGCAGCTGACTTGAGATAGAAATCTTGAGCATCAAACTTAAACCGCTTGGGGTCGTCCATCGTGGAACGTGTGCCGATACACAGCAACACTTCGTGCATGCGAGCATCTTCGGGATAGACGTAGTGCAGGTCGTTAGTTGCAACAAGCGGAAGATTCAACTTCTTGGCAATCTTGAGTAGATCTTCGCGCGTGCGGCGTTCAATGCCCAGACCGTGGTCCATGAGTTCTGCAAAGTAATTTTCTTTGCCGAGAATCTCCTGCATGGTGGCGGCAGTCTGCAGAGCCTTGTCATAGTTGCCCGCCTGCAACCAGCGATTTACTTCACCTGATGGGCAACCAGTTGTGCCAATAATGCCCTGCCCGTATTGGGAAAGCAGCTCAGCATCAAAACGGGGCTGGTAGTAGTACCCTTCGAGGCTAGCCAAACTGGAAAGGCGGAAAAGATTATGCAAACCAACATTGTTCTCAGCCCAGACGGTCATATGCGTGTAGTTGAACTTGCCACGACCAGCACTATCTAGCGAGGCATCATCAACTGCTGGCGTACCAAAGTCGAAAGGGGCACGAACGCGTCTGCCTTGTGGCGCAAAGTAACCTTCCAATCCGATGATGGGTTTCACATCGGTTGCACTGCCCTGCTTCCAGAAGTCATACGCGCCGAAAAGATTGCCATGGTCGCTCATAGCAATTGCTGGCATTTCGAGAGCACTCGCTTGCGAGAAAAGATCCTTAAGACGCGCAGCGCCGTCGAGCATTGAATACTCGGTGTGCACATGAAGGTGAACGAATGAGTCGTTACTCATGGGGCACCCCTTCATCACTTACATCAACATGTGTTTGGCGACCACAGGCACAAAGCGACAGAATCTGCGACTAGCAGTTGCCACTGGGAAGGGTGCAAGTTGGTGTTCCCAGATTACTCGGCGTCTGTGACAAGTCAGGTAGGTGTGGGCCGTGTCTTGCAGTGAAGGCATGTGCTAGGCAATAAGTTCCACACGCTTGGTGATTAACACGCTGCACAATGACTTGAACTAGATTCCCTGCGCGATGTCCAGGGCCTGTTGTAGATCTGCGGGATACTCCGATTCGAACGAGACCCACTGCCCCGAAACTGGATGATGGAAGCCCAGACGCACTGCATGCAACCACTGGCGTTCCAAATGTAATTTGGCAGCTAACTTAGGATCAGCCCCATAGGTTAAGTCACCGCAACATGGATGATTTAGCGCAGACATGTGCACGCGAATTTGATGAGTACGTCCTGTCTCAAGGTGCACTTCGAGAAGTGAAGCATGAGCAAATGCGTCTAGGGTGTCGTAGTGCGTGATACTTGCACGACCGGATGACATCACGGCAAACCGGTAAGACGAACTTGGATGTCGATCAATTGGAGCATCAATGGTTCCACTCGATGGATCCATGCGACCTTGCACCATGGTGTGATAAATCTTCTCAACCGTGCGATCTCGGAACTGATCCTTCAGGCTCACGTACGCGCGCTCAGACTTGGTCACCACCATGAGTCCGCTTGTGCCAACGTCGAGGCGATGCACAATGCCCTTGCGCTCTTGCGGTCCATAAGAGGTAAGTACTTGCCCCATAGCTACAAGTGAGCCAGTCACCGTAGGTCCAGACCAACCCACACTGGGATGGGCTGCGATACCTGGTGGTTTATTGATTACTACGAGGCCATCGTCTTCGTAGACAATGGGCAATTCCATTGTGGGTTCTGCTTCGGCTAAATCAGGATCAGGCAAATCAAGATCCAGCACATCTCCGAATGACAAGCGGGCACTCTTGGCCACTGCAGAACCATTCACCGTGACACGGTTCTCATCAAAAAAATCTGCACACGCCGCTCGTGACATACCGGCCAGGCGACTGAGAGCTACATCGCAGCGTTCGCCTTCTAGTTCTTCAGATATTGGCCAAGTGCGAATCATAATGACTCCACCTTAGGGCGTTCGGCATGGTCACCCGTACCAAAAGGAACGCCACGAAATGCCAGCCATGCGATGACAACACCAGAACAGACAATTGCACTGTCAGCCAGATTAAAAAGTGGATAGTGCGGGAACTCAATGAAATCCACTACATGGCCATGCCAAAAACTTGGAGACCTAAATAAGCGATCAACTACGTTGCCCAATGCGCCGCCGAGGACACCGCCGAGGGCAAACGCCCAGTAGGTATTTTGCACTTTGCCGATGGCCACAAACACGGCCACGCTAATGCCCAGCGCTAGCAATGTAAAAAGAGCGGTAGAACCCGTACCGAAAGAAAACGCAGCACCAGGATTGCGGGCAAATGACAACTTGAGGAAGTTTCCAAGTAACTTGAGGGACTCATGGCCTTCAAGGAAGTGAACTGCTAGCGCCTTGCTCACGATGTCGCTGGCAAGCACGACAGCAGCCAGGCTAAGAGCGGAACGACGATACATAGGACACCCAGCCTACGCGAGGCTGAGTTTTAACTGCGATCTTCCTTTTCTCGGCATGGCATGCACAGGCTGGCACGTGGATTTGCCTCTAGCAAACGGAACTTGCCAATTGGCCGACCACACGTTTCGCAAAGTCCATAAGTTTTGGCATCGAGCCGAGCCAGAGCGTGGTTTGTCTGGTCCAGCAAGTCCCTCTTGTTTGAAAGGATCGACATTTCGTGTTCGCGCTCAAAAGTCTTGGTACCTGCATCTGCCTGATCATCGCCGGCACCTTCGCCACTGTCCATGATGAGGTGATGGAATTTCTCTTCAGCGGCAGCAATTTCCGCAACAAGATCCGCTGCATCCTTAGTCAGAATTTTGCGAGCTTGAGTGAGTTCAGGCTTGGTCCACACCGATTCATCTTCTTCGATTGTGCGATGCTTCGGTGCTACTTTCTTGCCCGGAACTGCTTTACGTACGGTTGGAATGAATGCGCCACCGATCGGAGTGATGACCTGGGCGGCGACTGCTGCTGCAATCTGCTCAGCCTTGGCCGCAGCTAGTTTGGCTGCCTTTGTTTCTTTGACCTGAGTCGCGGTCGGCTTGGGCTCAGCTGGTGGCTTGACGGCGACCGGCTTGGGCTCTACTTTCGCCGGTGCAGCCTTCTTAGCTGGTGCAGCCTTCTTAGCCGGTGCAGCCTTCTTAGCCGGTGCAGCCTTCTTAGCCGGTGCAGCC
>Ga0114962_10004658_pt1 | contig 10894 bp, 11 predicted proteins | sample C_130820_MF_Meta_FD_87017 | JGI IMG/M metagenome (GOLD analysis project Ga0114962, IMG submission 87017) | Freshwater microbial communities from Lake Croche, Canada to study carbon cycling - C_130820_MF_MetaG | ecosystem: Environmental > Aquatic > Freshwater > Lake | place: Lake Croche, Canada...
CCAGTTGGTGTTGTGCCTGCGGCGGTGGAATCTGTGCGCATCACCTAGCTCCTTGATCAGAGGTTTTTAAAAACAGCTTTTCGTTTGTTCACAAAAGCATCCATGCCTTCCTTTTGGTCTTCGGTCGCAAAAAGTGCATGAAACAAGCGTCTCTCGAACATCACACCATCAGCAAGACCGCTTTCAAAGGATCTGTTGATGGATTCCTTGGCGGACAAGACAGCCATTTGAGAGTAATCGCATATGGCTAAGGCCGCTGCTAAGGCCTCTTCCATCAATTTGTCCAACGGCACCACACGACTGACCAGTCCAGCGCGTTCCGCTTCATCTGCATTCATCATACGGCCAGTCAAAGCCATATCCATGGCTTTGGCTTTGCCAATGGCTCGAGGCAAGCGCTGTGTACCACCTGCGCCAGGGATGATGCCCAACTTGATTTCGGGTTGACCAAAACGTGCGTTGTCTGCGGCAATGATGATGTCGCACATCATGGCGACTTCGCAACCCCCACCCAATGCAAAACCAGCAACTGCGGCAATAACAGGTTTTCGAATGCTTCGCAGTGTTTCCCAATCTCGGGTGATGTAGTCTGATTTGTACACATCAGCATATGTATAGCTTGCCATTGCACCAATGTCTGCGCCTGCGGCAAAAGCTTTTTCGCTGCCTGTCAAAATGATGCAACCAATAGCGGGGTCTGCCTCAAAGGCTTTCAGCGCGTCACCCAGTTCAACCATGAGTTCGCTGTTTAAAGCATTCAATTGCTTGGGCCGGTTAAGGGTAATTACCCCTACTTTTTCAGCTTCAGTTCGTATTTGAATCAATTGGTGGCTCATGGGGGTCTCCAAAAAGGCTTGTTGATACAGACTATAACCAAGCTTGGCGTGAAGTGAGGAAATGATAAATTACCCCAACAGGAGATAAAAAATGACAGAAAAGACCGTCACTTACGAAGACCGAGGCTCAGTAGCTTGGGTTACCCTTAACCGCCCCCAATCTCTTAACAGTTTCACTCGGCAAATGCATCAACATTTATGGCAAGCGCTGGATGAAGCTGAATCCAACCCTGTGATCCGTGCCATGGTGATCACAGGTGCAGGGCGTGGCTTTTGTGCAGGTGCTGATTTATCGGAATTTGATTTCGCCCCAGGGCCTGACATGATTGAACGCGCCAACCCTGGCCCTGTCATTGACCAAGCCTTCAACCCAACCACCCGACGCTTACAACAACTGCGAATGCCCACTGTGGCTGCGGTCAATGGCGTAGCTGCTGGCGCAGGTGCATCGCTGGTGATGGCCTGTGATATTGCCATCGCTTCCCCCACGGCATCATTTATTCAGGCATTTAGCAAAATAGGTTTGATTCCTGATGCAGGCAGCAGTTGGTTTTTGGTCGAGCGCTTAGGTTTGGCGCGTGCAATGGCCCTGGCAATGACAGGTGAAAAATTAATGGCACCCCAGGCCAAGGACTGGGGTTTGATTTGGGATGTTGCTGAAGATGTGGTGGATGCCTCTTTTCAAATGGCCCAACGCTTGGCAGCCATGCCGACCCAAGCCTTGGTGGCAACGCGCAGCCTGTTACGTGAAGCAGGCCAAAGAAGTTTGAACCAACAACTCGATACAGAGCGTGATACCCAATCATCTCTTGGCAAAACCCATGACTACATCGAAGGTGTGACTGCTTTTTTAGAAAAACGCCCCCCCGTATTTACCGGACAGTAACCATGTCAACATTAACTCCAGAATCCATGCTGGCACAACAGGTTGGCGACACCATGTTTGCTGCAGATGTTGCATCTCGACACACGCTTGGCATGGAGTTGGTTTATTGCAAACCTGGACAAGCGCGAATGCAAATGCGGGTGACTTCGGCGCATTTGAATGGCCACCAAATTTGTCATGGCGGATTTATTTTCACGTTGGCTGACTCCACATTTGCATTTGCTTGCAACAGCCACAACAAAGTAGCGGTGGCTGCGTCTGCCTCGATTGAGTTTTTAAAACCCGCCCACTTAAATGATGTACTGGTATGTGATGGCCACGAGCAAGTACTCCATGGACGACATGGTGTCTACGATATGCTGGTACGCAATCAGCTTGATGAAATCATTGCTTTGTTCAGAGGCAAAAGCGCCCAAATTCAAGGAAGCGTGGTGCCACCATGAGTGACTTGGTTTTTCCGTTAGAACCCATTGAAAAAGCCAGTGTTGATGAGTTGCGCGATTTGCAGTTCAAACGTTTGAAGGCAACTTTGCACCATGCCTATACAAATTCGCCCGTTTACAAAACCAAATTCAAAGCAGCTGGGATTCATCCAGACGATTGTCATGTCTTGTCAGATCTGTCGAAATTTCCATTCACCACCAAGTCAGATCTAAGAGACAGTTATCCCTTTGGAATGTTTGCTGTACCTCAGGGACAAGTGGTGAGAATTCATGCATCAAGTGGAACCACTGGCAAGCCTACGGTGGTGGGTTACACAGCCAATGACATCAATATGTGGGCCACATGTGTTGCTCGAAGTATTCGTGCTGCGGGTGCAAGGCCAGGCGACAAAGTTCATGTCAGCTACGGTTATGGTTTATTCACTGGCGGCCTTGGCGCACATTACGGTGCAGAGCGGCTAGGTTTGACGGTCATTCCTTTTGGTGGTGGACAAACAGAAAGGCAAGTTCAACTGCTGCAAGATTTTTCGCCAGACATCATCATGGTGACTCCCAGTTATATGTTGGCATTGGCAGATGAGTTTGATCGACAAGGGTTAAATCCTGTCAACAGCAGTATGCGCATCGGCATTTTTGGTGCTGAACCATGGACCAACGATATGCGCATAGCCATTGAAAAAAGAATGGGTATTGATGCGGTAGATATTTATGGTTTATCAGAAGTCATTGGCCCTGGTGTCGCCAGTGAATGTGCAGAAACCAAGGACGGTCCCACCATTTGGGAAGATCACTTTTACCCGGAGATCATTGACCCAAAAACAGGTTTGGTACTTCCCGATGGCGAATTAGGTGAATTGGTGTTCACGAGTTTGACCAAAGAGGCCTTGCCTATCATCCGTTACCGTACACGTGACTTAACGCGATTGTTGCCAGGTACCGCACGCCCCATGCGGCGTATCGAAAAAATAACGGGCCGCAGTGATGACATGATGATCATCAGAGGGGTAAATGTTTTTCCAACCCAAATTGAAGAACTGATACTGCGTCTGCCAGCATTGAGTGCGCATTACCAATGCCTTTTGCGTAAAGAGGGTCCCTTGGATTCTTTGACCGTCAGAGTGGAAATTCGTGCCGGACTTTCCTTGCTCGATGATGAGGCTACGCAAGCTGCCGCTCAGTTGGCGCATGAAGCCAAAGCTTATATTGGGACCAGTTTGCAGGTGGAGTTATGCAACGAGGGCAGCATAGAGCGAAGCATGGGCAAAGCCAAACGAGTCGTTGATTTGCGCTGACCAACCCTCAAGCCGGTGCTTGGCCGCTAAGCCAAATGCCAACTTTGACGGGGTCTTTGATATGCAAACGCCACAAGGGCGTGGGGTCTGTCGAGGGAATGCTAAGCGGTAATCTAAACAACTGTCCATCACGTGCGACCAATGCAGTGCATTTTTGGTAGTCTCCAAGAAGAAGCTGCAATTGATCAAGCCGCTGGATTCGCCAGGCTTGGATGGCTTTACCTTTTCCTACTTCGACCCCCAGCCATTCGTCCCCAGCAGAAAACCCAGCGTTTTGTGCAGCGCTGCCATTTAAAACTGTTTGGATATGGATGCTGTGGTCTTCTTTAATGCGCATGCCCAGTTGCTGAACCAAAGGCGACGCTTCAAATTGAACCCCAATACCTTGGTTTTCTAGGATCTCAACCAAAGGAAATTCTTCTACAGTGTGAACCCAAGCATGTATTTTCTTTTTCCATGACTTACCAGTGATGCGTTGCAGTGCCTGGCATATATCGTTCTCATTTATCGGACCACCGTCACTGCATTGCCAGAGCTCTCGCATCAACATGTCAAGGCTATAACCCATTTGACGCAAAGACAGATCGAGGCAAAGCGCTATGAGAGAACCCTTGGTGTAATAACTCACCGTGATATTGGGTGTGTTGCTGTCAGGTCGGTAGTATTTGGTCCAAGCCTCAAAGCTGGCTTGGGCCGCCGAATGGGTGTGTCTTGCGGGTGTTTGAAAAAATTGCTGAACAGATTTATTTAACAGCTTGAGATATTGAGCGGGTGAAATTAATTCGGCACGACAGAGCATGAGATTGTCGTAATAGTCGGTAAAACCCTCAAAAAACCAAAGCATATCGGTGTATTGTTCGCTTTGATAGTCATAACGATCGAAGTTGCCGGGTCTCAACCGTTTGACATTCCATGCATGAAAATACTCGTGGCTGAAAAGTCCTAATAAACCAATGTAATCTTCACCTCGGCTCTTATCAGTCCGTTGGGGTAAGTCTTTTCTTCTGCAAAGCAAAGCAGTGCTGTTACTGTGCTCCAAGCCACCATAGCCATCGCTGACTGTGTTCAGTAAAAAAACATAACGATCGAAAGGCGGTGAATGATGGGGGTGCCAAAAATTGGCGATGGTGTTGCAAATTTGGGCGACATCGCTATGCAGTCGATGGATGTCAAAAGAAGAGGCGGCCCCAGTGATCACGATGCGGTGCTTTGATTTTTGAACAGAAAATTCCGCCAGTTCAAAACAGCCCATCTCCACCGGGCTATCGGCAAGTTCATCATAGTTTTTCGCCTGATACACACCAAAACCGGCTTTGTCGACACGAATGGATTTGAGAGCGGTGGCAACTTTCCAGTTGGTTATATTTTCAGGCGCTATCAGTTGCAGACTGCACACTGATTGCGTTTGCCCCAGAACCTGAAGAAACATACTGGTGCCATTAAAAAACCCCCTTTGTGCATCGAGCCAAGCTGTGCGCACCGAGTGGTCATGAGCGTGAACCGAGTAAGTGAGTTCTAATAATTGGTTGGCCTTGCATTGAACTTCCCAAGTGCATTTATCCAGTTGCTTAAGCTGCAACGGTTGACCTGACTGCGTAGCTTGCATGCCACTGAGTTGTTTAGAAAATTCCCTGACCATATAACTGCCAGGAATCCAAACTGGCAGTTGAAATTTTTGTTTGACCTTGGGTCGGGTTACCTGCAAACGCACTTGCCATGTGTGTGCGTTGATATTTCCAACCCGAACTTGGTAGTGAACGCCTGCAGTCAATTTGCCATTGGTTGACATGGAATCAAAGCATCAAGGTTTGGATGAAGATAGCAGCAGCTTTTCAACTTGTGCAATTTCCACTGCGCCAGAAAGACGAGACCCGTCAGCAAAGATGGAGGTGGGGGTGCCATTGATTCTTTGTTTTTGACCAAAATCCACATTGCGCTTGAGCACTGTCGTATCGCACCCTGAGGGAACTGGGGCTTGGTCTCGCAACATCAGGTCTTGCCAAGCCTTTGCAGGATCTTTTGAGCACCAGATGGCTTTGGACTTGTCTACAGAATCTTTACCAAGTATGGGGTATAAAAAAAGATAAACCGTGACGTTATCAATATTTTGTAGCTCTCTTTCAAAACGCTTGCAATAACCACAGTTGGGGTCTTCAAACATGGCCATCTTGCGCTCACCTTTGCCGCGCACAATAACGATGGCATCTTTGAATGGCAAAGACTTGAAGTCCACAGCCATGATTTTTTGAATTCGCTCCTCGGTCAGATCGCGTTGACTCTTGGTTTCTGTGAGATGCCCCTGAATCAGAAAATTCGCTGCAGCATCGGTGTAATAAATTTCCGAACCGTCTACTCGCAATTCAAACAGACCAGGCATGGGGGTGCGCTTGATTTCATCAATAGGATGGATATGCGGCATGCGTTCTTTAAGCGTTTTGCGAATATTGGCCTCTTCGCCTTGACCCCATGCAACTTGACAAAAAAGATTGCCTAAAAGAAAAGTAATGATGATCTGAAGTTGACGCATGGCAGCCTTTAAGAGAAAGAGGGGTTAGTCGCTTGATGCACAGTCCATCGCTTCAGAACCGAGAGTTGATCAAATTGACTCATTCCCCAATTGCGCAATGATGTTGCTATTGCATGGGGGTGTGAAAATATACGCTGTAAACCATCGCAAGCCATGGAGACAGGCTGCAAAGCTGCTTTACGTTCTCGCTCATAGCTGCGCAAGAAAAATTTGTCATCGACACTGCGCCAGTATTCTTTGCCTTCTCGCAACAACAAGATGCGGCTTAATGCGGCAACATCGGCTAAGCCCAGGTTCAGGCCCATTCCCGCCAAAGGGTGAACCGAGTGAGCAGCATCTCCAGCAAGTACCCAACTGTTTGCGAGGGCAAATTTCCCACTCCACGCATGTGCTTGTGCAGTTTGCAAAGGCCATATGCTTTTTGCTGCACACACTTGCAAATGACCTAAAGCACCTTTGCTGGCGGTGGTTAAGGCATTGCCAAGTTCTTCATCGCAAGTTTGTGAAAATGCGAGCGCTTGCGCGCTTGGCAACGACCAAACCACGGCTGCCTCTTGGCCTTGGGCGCCGCCCAGTGGCAGCAAAGCCAATATGGAGAGTTCACCTCTGTCATGGGAAAACCATTGCAGTGCTTGCTGCTTGTGCCTTAACGTGCATTGAACACGGGTGGCCAAGGCGTGTTGCGCGTAGGGCAGTTGTTGAAAATCGACGCCCAACTCTGCGCGGGTCTGACTGTTTTTCCCTTCACACACAACCGTTAATTTGGCATCGACAGGTGTGTCGATACGATCAATGCCGTGCTGAAAACCCACTGCCTCATGGAGTAATTTTTCCAAAACCTTCACGTCCACAATATGGTTGAGCAGTTCCCCAGGGGGAGCCTCAAAGCGCAGTGCCCCGCCATGGTCCCCCCAAATTTGCATGCTGCTCACAGGGGTTGCAAACGCTGCGCTAGGCCAGCAGCGCAAGTCCTGAAGCAAGGCTTGTGACATTTGGTTGAGTGCAAAAGCTCTCATATCTGCAACAACCGGTGGCGTGCCTACCAGCGCCACTCGCAGTCGCTGACGAGCCAGCAACAGAGCAAGCGTGCTTCCCACCACACCACTTCCACGTATGCACACATCGTAATTTGTCGTCATGGTGGTTATTGTAGAAGTAGCCTGCACGTAGAATTTGCCCTGTTTGATGTAACCCTGGCTTTAACCATAGATTGAAAGAACCCCATGAGTTTGAAATGCGGCATCGTCGGCCTGCCCAATGTGGGCAAGTCCACTCTCTTTAATGCCCTGACCAAGGCAGGCATCGCCGCCGAGAATTACCCGTTTTGCACCATCGAGCCCAATGTGGGTGTGGTCGAAGTCCCCGATCTGCGTTTGGCCCAACTCTCCACCATTGTTCAGCCCGAACGCATCGTGCCCGCCATCGTTGAGTTTGTTGACATCGCTGGCTTGGTGGCCGGTGCCAGCACCGGCGAGGGTTTGGGCAACCAGTTTTTGGCCCACATCCGCGAAACCGATGCGATTGTCAATGTGGTGCGCTGCTTTGAAGACGACAACGTGATCCACGTTGCTGGCAAGGTCGACCCCATCTCTGACATCGAAGTGATCCAAACCGAGTTGTGCCTGGCCGACTTGAACAGTGTTGAAAAAGCCTTGCACCGGGTGCAAAAAACCGCCCGCTCTGGCGACAAAGAGGCCGCCAAGTTGGTGGCCATTTTGGAGAAATGCCAACTCGCTTTGAACGACACCAAACCGGTGCGCACCATCGATTTCAGCAAAGAAGAAAAGCCGCTGCTCAAACAGTTTTTCCTGATCACCGCCAAGCCCGCGATGTTTGTGGCCAACGTGTCAGAAGACGGCTTCGAGAACAACCCCTTGCTTGACCGACTCACCGCTTACGCCCATTCGCAAAACGCGCCCGTGGTGGCGATTTGCGCCAAGCTCGAAGCCGAAATGAGCGAAATGAGCGACGAAGACCGCGATATGTTTTTGGCTGAACTCGGCCAAACCGAGCCCGGCTTGAACCGTTTGATCCGCTCGGCCTACACCTTGCTCGGGCTGCAAACCTACTTCACTGCTGGTGTGAAAGAGGTGCGGGCTTGGACCATCCACGTGGGCGACACGGGACCACAGGCCGCAGGGGTGATTCATACCGACTTTGAGAAGGGTTACATCCGTGCGCAAACCATCGCCTTTGATGACTTCATTACCTACGAAGGTGAGCAAGGGGCCAAAGACGCGGGCAAGATGCGCGCCGAGGGCAAAGAGTACGTGGTCAAAGACGGCGACGTGATGAACTTTTTGTTCAGTTCCTGAGGTCACATTTACCCGTGGTAACTCAAGCCAGAAACCAGCGACTGCCAACCAAAAATCAAGACGGCATAGCGCGAGCCTTTGCCCAAGGCCATGTAGGCCACGCAAGGCCAAAAAGACAAACGTAAATAGCCAGCCACCACGCACAAAGGGTCGCCGATCACGGGTAACCAGGCGCCTAAACAAGCCACAGGGCCAATGCGATCCAGCCATGCCATGGCCCGCATGTGAACTGTCATGTGGGATTGGTGAATACGCGGTGCCATCCAGCGTTCAGCGCCCCAACCCATCCACCAGCCGACCACGCCACCCATGGTATTGCCCAAAGTTGCGACCCCTAAAGCCCACCAAGCCAAATCTGGATTCAAAGTGATCAAGCCCAGCAACACAGGTTCTGACCCCAAGGGCAATAAGGTTGCAGCAAGAAAGCTGACGATGAAAAGTGTTGCCAACCCATACTGTGGCAAGGCCATGGTTGTCAATAGGGTTTGAAAAAAATATTCCATGTTTTGTCAGTGTAAACCGTTGTTCTTGCCTGAAAACACACAGGCGAACACACAGGCAAACACACAGAAAAAAACACAAAAAAAAAGATACCTGATAGGCAGATGCGCCGCTAGAATCGTGCCTCGTTTTTAAGCATACCGCTACCTTCAAAGACTCCATGCATATTGGTCCCTACCAATTACCTCACTGTGTTTTCGCAGCCCCCATGGCTGGCGTCACAGACAGACCTTACCGAATGTTGGCCAAGCAATTAGGTGCTGCATACGCTGTGTCTGAGATGGTTACCGCTCGTCAAGACTTACGCGACAGCTTGAAAACTTCGCGGCGTCTGGACCACACCGGCGAAAGTGGACCGATCGCCGTTCAAATTGCAGGCACAGATGCAGCCATGATGGCTGAAGCAGCCATTTACAACCTACAGCGCGGTGCCCAGATCATTGACATCAACATGGGTTGTCCTGCCAAAAAGGTCTGCAACAAATGGGCTGGTTCTGCATTGATGCAAGACGAGTCCTTGGCTTTGTCCATTATTGATGCGGTGGTACAAGCTGCCCAACCCTTTGGCGCACCCGTTACCCTGAAAATGCGCACCGGCTGGCACAGCGACCATCGCAATGCTGTTTCTTTGGCACGTAAAGCCGAGTCTGCCGGTATAAGCATGGTCACAGTCCATGGAAGAACCCGTGACCAAGCTTACAAAGGGCAGGCCGAGTACGACACCATTGCGCAAGTCAAGCAAGCAGTCTCCATTCCCGTGGTTGCCAATGGCGATATCGATTCGCCGCAAAAGGCGAGTCAAGTTTTGCAACTCACAGGTGCGGATGCGGTCATGATTGGCCGTGCGGCACAGGGCAGACCTTGGATATTTCGCGAGGTTGCATATTTTTTAACGCATGGAACCTTGCTAGCACCTCCCTTGGTGGCAGAGGTCAAGCGTTTATTGATCCAGCACTTGCAAGACCACTACAGCTTGTATGGCAGTTACATGGGGGTTCGAACAGCCCGCAAACATATCGCTTGGTATATCCAAGGCCTGCCAAGAGCCACCGAATTTAGAAAATATTTAAATACCATCGAAGATTGCCATGCGCAGTCCTTGGCTGTTGCTGATTTTTTTGATGAGGTAGGTCAGTTATCTGATCGATTGATTTACACAACAGCTGTTTCAGAGTTGGAGACCACTGAATGAGCAAAAAACATATAGAAGAAGCTGTTCGTCACAGCCTTGAGGTTTATTTCAAAGACTTGCGTGGTGAAGACCCAGATCAATTGCACACCATGATGATCCATGTCATGGAAAAACCTTTGCTGGATGTTGTCATGAAGCATGCGCAAGGCAACCAATCTCGTGCGGCGGTGTGGTTGGGTTTGAACCGAAACACCTTGCGTAAAAAACTCACTGAGCACAAATTATTGTGATTTACTGCTTTGCTACCCAGCAAGCAGACAAAGGAGTTCTATGAAAGCCCTGATTTCCGTCTCTGACAAGACTGGAATAGTTGAGTTTGCCCAGTCTCTGAACAGATTGGGTATTGAATTAATTTCAACCGGTGGTACAGCGCAATTGTTAAGCGCTCAAGGCCTGCCTGTACAAGAGGTGGCAGACTTGACGGGTTTTCCCGAGATGCTGGATGGCCGTGTCAAAACCTTGCACCCCATGGTTCACGGCGGCTTGTTAGCCAGACGTGATGTGCCTTCACATATGCAGGCATTAGCCCAACAAGGTATAGGTGCGATTGACCTGTTGGTGGTCAATTTATACCCATTTGAAGCCACGGTGGCTTCACCTGAGTGCACCTTGGACGATGCGATTGAAAACATCGATATAGGTGGCCCAGCGATGGTGCGTAGCGCTGCCAAAAATTGGAAACATGTGGTCGTGGTCACTGATGCATCGCAATATGCTTTGGTGATCAATGAGCTTGAACAAAACCAAACAGTCAGCGAGTTGAGTCGATTTCAGTTGGCTGTGAGCGCATTTAACCGCATCAGCAATTACGATGGTGCCATCAGCGACTACCTTTCTTCACTTGATTTGGCAACGCAGCAACGCAGCGTTTTTCCGGCCCAAGCCAATGGTCGATTCATTAA
>Ga0114962_10004661_pt1 | contig 10892 bp, 9 predicted proteins | sample C_130820_MF_Meta_FD_87017 | JGI IMG/M metagenome (GOLD analysis project Ga0114962, IMG submission 87017) | Freshwater microbial communities from Lake Croche, Canada to study carbon cycling - C_130820_MF_MetaG | ecosystem: Environmental > Aquatic > Freshwater > Lake | place: Lake Croche, Canada...
CAATTCTACCAAGTTTTATTGACCAATCGGACATGTATATTGCTTGTCATTTCTGGTCGAATAAATCTCCAAATTTATTGACGAAAGAAGATTTGGAAAAAGAGAATTTACGCTTGAAAGTGGTAGCAGATATTTCATGTGATATTGCAGGACCTATCGCATCTACATTACGACCAAGTACAATAGCAGCTCCAATTTATGGTTATAACCCAAAAACAGGCGAAGAGACAGATTTCCAGCAAGATGGATCTATAACTGTTATGGCGGTTGATATTCTTCCTTGTGAATTACCGAAAGATGCATCGGAAGATTTCGGGAACGACTTTATCCAATTTATTTTACCAACTTTCTTTAATGGGGATCCAGATAATATTATCGGTAGAGGTAGTGAAACAACATTAGACGGTGAATTAACCGATGGCTTCGACTACTTACAAGAATATGTGAATGGTTAAATTGACGAAGATAGAGGAGAAAAAATTGTTTCAATAAAAGAAATTATTAGTCTTTTATCTTTAGTCTACAAATCTTTAGTCTAAAAAAATGGAAAAAGGAAATAAAAAAATAATCAAAGGTTGGGTATTTTACGATTGGGCTAATTCTGTCTACAATTTGGTTATTTCTTCTGCTATTTTCCCTATTTTTTATGATACAGTAACTACAAATAATTTCAAAGCAAGATTTTTTAAAACTTCGTTTGAAAAAGCAAAAGAATTAGAATTACCAGAAGGAGTAGCTGTTAAAGTCGATTTTTTAGGTGCAAGCGTAACGAATTCTGTTTTACTTTCTTTTGTACTGTCTGCATCTTTCTTAGTTGTTTCTTTTCTTTCACCAATGCTATCTGGAATAGCTGATTATACGGGTAGCAAAAAGAAATTTTTACGATTTTTTTGCTATCTCGGTGCAATAGCGTGTGTTTCTTTATTCTGGTTTAATCCGGAACATATAGAATTTGGAATGCTATCTGTATTTTTTGCAAGTATTGGTTTCTGGAATAGCTTAGTGTTTTACAATGCATTTTTACCTGAAATTGCTGAACCGCAAGACCAAGATAAAATCTCTGCTAAAGGTTTTAGTATGGGGTACTTTGGTTCTATGTTACTGCTTATCTTTTGTCTAATTTGGATTCAAGTATTGGGGTATCCAACCAAATGGTGTTTCGTGTTTGTTGGAATCTGGTGGATTGGATTTAGTCAAATTACCTATCGCGTTTTACCTAATAATGTATATGGTAGAAAACCCAAAAGAGGTTTATGGCGCGGTTTCAGAGAATTGTATATTGTTTATCGAAAATTCAAAAAAACAAAACGTTTAAAGAAATATTTGTATTCATTCTTTTTCTTCAATACAGGCGTACAAACAGTAATGCTGATGGCTACCATCTTTGCCTCGAAGGAGATTGATTGGCCAAAGGGAGGAGAAAAGTCTGGATTAATAATCGCGATTTTACTCATTCAAATTTTAGGAGCATTCGGGGCTTTTTGTATGTCAAGATTATCTAGTAAAATAGGTAATATCAAAACATTAATGCTTGCAATCACAATTTGGTTAGGAATTTGCATAGGTGCCTATATCATCACAACACCAGTTCAATTTTATATTCTTGCGGCTACGGTTGGACTAGTAATGGGAGGGGTGCAAGCAATTGCTCGTTCGACATATTCTAAATTTCTGCCTGAAACAAAGGACCATGCGAGTTATTTCTCTTTTTACGATGTGACGGAAAAATTAGGAATTGTATTGGGTACTTTTTTCTTTGGAATGATTGAAGCAATTACTGGAGATTTGCGTTTTTCTGTAATTTCGATTGGAATATTCTTTTTAATTGGATTTATTTTACTTTGGTTCGTTCCAAAAGAAGAAAAAGTAATAGGTCGTAGAATAGGAATTTTGGAAATATGAAAAAAAGTGGTCTCCTAATTTTTTTTATTAGTCTTTACAGTATTTCTTTTACACAACGTGAAAAAGTATATACGGATATAAATGACGCTTTAAAAAATCCATTAAACGTTTACAAACTCGATTTGAGTTATGCAAAACTTAAAAAATTACCGGATGTAGTAGCACAATTAACAAACCTTGAGGAATTAAATGTTGCACATAATAGATTGACTAATTTACCGGAATCACTTGGGAAATTAATAAAACTTAATTACCTACACGCTTCAAATAACAACATTACTAAACTTCCTGAAACAATTGGTAAATTAATCAAATTAAGAACGTTAAACATAAGCCACAACCAATTAATAGCACTCCCAAATTCCATATGCGAACTAAAAAATTTAAAAGAATTAGATATTTCAATTAATAAAATTTCAACGCTTCCAGAAAATATTGGTAATATTTCAAATTTATTTTGGTTAGAAGCAAGTAACAATAAAATCTCAACTTTACCAGAATCGATTTCGATTCTTTCTAAATTAGAAGGATTAGATCTTTCTATCAATCGATTTATTCTATATCCTAATAGTATTTCAGCTATTTTAAGTTTAAAAACACTCAATTTAGCAAGGAATAAACTATTTGTGATTCCAGCTTCTATCGGTGAATTAAAAAATCTTACGCGATTAGATTTACAAGAAAATGGGATTAAAGAATTATCAAAAGAGATCTCCAAATTGAATGCGTTGGTATATTTAAATTTGAGTTTTAACCCACTAATGAAACTGGATGAAAATTTTTCACAATTAACTTCTTTGAAAGAGTTGGAAATGACATTTTTAGAAATGCCTGTTTTCCCAGAAGTTATAACACGACTTTTCAATTTAGAAATTTTAAATCTAGGGTATAATAAAATTGGTGATATTCCTGAAAATATTTCGAATTTAATAAATTTAAAAGAACTCTATATAAATGATAATCAATTACTAACAATTCCAAAACAACTCACAGAATTAATTAATCTCACACGTTTGGATGTACAGGCAAATAAATTGAAAGAAATTCCAAGTGAATTATGGACAATGCCGAATTTAAAATACATCAATATCAATGAAAATAAAAATCTGAAAATATCTTCAGAACAAAAAAAAATATTGAAAAAGAAAAGCGAAGAGGCGTTTTAAAAAACAAATACATAACCTAGTTGTATTCCCCACATCATAAATCGTGTAATGTTAATTGGGGTACTTGCTGCAACATTCATAGAAGAGTTACTCGGTAAATTTAATTCGTCTGTAGCAGAAGGGGAAACATTTACTTCTCGAATATTGGCTAAGTTTAAATAAGTGAAATCCTTACAGCCACGCAAGAACCCTCCTGATAAAACCAATCTATCATCGGTATTTTTACTTTTTTCACGAAGTTTATTGATAGAAATTTCAATTCCAGCTTGAAGTCCATATGCATAACATAACTCATGTTGAAAGCGTTTTGTGTGGTATACAATATCATCTTCGTCCCAATCATTGTATTTCGAATGTTGTTGATAATAGTTTCCAAAAGGATTATTTGCATCAATGGTTGAATATTTTGAATTAAAACTGATCAAGCCCAATTCGGGGGTAGCAAATAATCGTACTACTGAAAATTCATTTCCTGTTTCAAATTTTAGGCCAATTAAATATGAATTGAAATAGGATGTGTAATTAATCGTGTATTTATAGTTGTAATTAGATAGATATCCAGCATTTAGAATGGCATTTCGACTTACATGATAATTGGAGTTATATGAATGTAAATACGAAAATTGGAGGTGCATTGGTAAGAGATCGTTTGGTTTATACCCAAATGAAAATCCAAGACCAAGATTTGTATTCATGGCTGGCATTTGCGATTTTATAGGAGACTGATATTGACTTGTTACTTGAAATTGAAATCTGTTTTGAGCGAAAATATTGCCAGCACAAATTAAAAATAGAAATAAAACTTTTTTCATATTCATTGAATTTTATGAACTAAAAATAGTTTTAAATAACTCTAAATTAAGATATTTAATTGTTAAATATCTCTAATTTATTGAAATTCGTTGATAGGATGAACTGATTTTTGAAAGTATTTCCTGCGATATTTCGTCTTTACGTTTAGTGAATGCAATTTTTACTTTTTCAAGAATTTCTGTTGGTATAAATAACCAAGTATCTTGCATGGTAACTAATAAATTTGAAAATGTAACAAGATGCTCTTCTGATAAGTCATCTATGTGTTTCTCAATAAAAGTTAAACGGGTTGTTATTTCAGTAAGCACCAATCGACCTGCTTCATTTGGTTTACCTTGAGAAAACAATGGTGATTGTTCAAAATATGGTTTTGCAACTTCGGAATGAAATTTTTCAAATTCAGGACCAAATTTTTGTTGTAGTTTCATTCGTATTTCATGCAATCGTAAACTATCATTCGAAGAAAAAACAGCTAATAATTCGCGCTCAATTGGTGTTAAATCGACCTCTTTCGAATAATTTGAACCTAAACGAACAAAAGGCCTTGGTTTTTGTTTGTCATCTGTTTTATTTACCTGAACTAATTTCGTTGTAATTTCAATATACTTATGAATAAAAAGATGTTGTAGCGTGATGGAAATGAGTTTGTTGGTAGATTTTAAGTCCGAATTTACTAAATAAGCATATTCGAAAGGTTTGATTGCATATGAAAGAGGTTCATTTGCTAAATGCTTGAAAATTTCAGTATCTTGATCTGTCCATCTTTTTAATCCATTGCTAAATTTGAATCGTTTCAAATCGATAAATAGGTAGTGATTTTTTTTCAAAAAGAAAAAAACAAAGATAGTTGCAGGAATTGCTGCAAGTAAACTAAAAATAATCTTTTCTAAAACAAAATTCATAAAGTTGAAAAGATATGCATCCGATGGATTTTTTGGGTCGTAAATCACTTTTGATGTTCCTTTAACGTTCGAATTAACTTCAAATCGGTACTCAAGCTTGTTTTTGGCAATAAAATTGACACGTGAATTGTGCTCACCAGCAGTAAATGCACTCAATTTAAAAACTGTACCCTCTGTTTTTTCACCAATTACCAACATACGTAGATTTGGTGCAAAAAAGATTAGAAATAATAAAATTACGCTGATAATAAATAGTTTAAGTCTGCCAATTTGAAGTATCATAAGATTTATTTTTTTCCAATAAACATAAAATTAAGCATTATAAATTGTTTATTGGGTTGTTTTGTTTGACATCCATTTTTCAAATTTTATATTCGTAATTTTACAACATTCATTTTAAACACTATACTTATGAAGTTTTTGACATCTATGTTTACGTATGTTTCCTGTTTTTTACTATTCGGGGCATTATTTTTTATTGAATCCAAACTTCCTGTTTCTAATCCTTACATCTATAAATCAATTCGTTATTCAGTGTTGGCTTTAGTGACTTTTGTGACTTTTAAAAAGCGAAAATTATCCTTATGGATTTTTACTTCCATGATATTAGGTATTGAAGTTGGGATTGATTTCCCTGAATTTGCGAAAGATTTGGGTAAATTAGGCACCATTTTTTTACGTTTAATTAAAACATTAGTTGCGCCATTAATTTTCTCCACTTTAGTCATTGGTATTGCTGGACATAGCAACCTGAAACAACTCGGTAGAATGGGCTTGAAAAGTATTCTTTACTTTGAAATTGTTACAACATTTGCTTTATTAATAGGATTATTAGCAATCAATATTAGTCAGGCCGGAAAAGGGGTAAAAGTCGAGACAACTTCTGCTGCCCTAGAAAAATCGCAAGATTTATTAAAACAACCAGCTAAGGACCATCTGGTGGAAATGTTTCCCGAAAATATTGCTAAATCGGTAGCAGAAGGAGAGGTGCTTCAAATTGTCATCTTCTCCATTATTTTTGCGGTTGCTATAAGTATGTTAACTAATGTTTCTCATAAAAACAGAATGTTAGAAGGGTGTGAAAGTTTAAGCGAAGTGATGTTTAAATTTACCGATATAGTAATGTATGTTGCACCTTTTGCAGTGTTTGGAGCTTTAGCTAGTACCGTTGCAAAATCTGGAATAGATATCTTGATGAACTTATTCAAATTGGTTGGTACTTTATATGTATCGCTAATTGTATTTATTACTTGTGTATTATTACCTATTGCTTTGATGGCCAAGATACCAATCAGACGTTTTATAAAAGCAGTTACAGAACCTGTTTCTTTGGCTTTTGCAACTGCAAGTAGTGAAGCAGCACTCCCAAAAGCTATGGAAAACATGGAGAAATTGGGTGCTTCTAAAAAAGTAGTTTCGTTTGTTATTCCTACAGGATACAGTTTTAATTTGGATGGAACAACCTTATACTTATCTCTAGCAACCATTTTCGTAGCACAAATGTGTGGAAAGGATTTATCAATTGCGGAACAAATAGGTATTGGTTTATTACTCATGTTAACTTCAAAAGGAGTTGCTGGTGTTAGAGGTGCTTCATTCGTTATACTTGCTGGAGCTGTGGCATATTTAAAACTTCCAGTGGAAAAAGCAAGTGTTATTTTGGCTGTCGATGCATTAATGGATATGGCTAGGACAAGTGTAAATGTTTTAGGGAATTGTTTAGCGTCGATTGTAATAGCGAAAAGCGAAAAGGAATTTGTTCTTTCGGAGGAAGTTGCTTACGATTAAATTAGTTGGAAATTTAGCTATTTGGATAGTTGTTTTTTTAAATAGAGGATAATTTTTTATTTTATTTTCATATATTCGCAATATAACACGCATAGATTATGTTAGAACAAACAATAAATTTTAAAATTACTACAACTTCTGAATCAAAGATTTCTAAAGTAGATTGGGAAAACCTTCCTTTTGGAAAAATTTTTTCTGATCATATGCTTGTTATGGAGTTTCATGATGGGGAATGGCAAGAGCCTGAAATCGTTCCTTTTGGACCAATTTCTTTTCATCCTGCAACTTCTGCTATTCATTATGGTCAATCCGTATTTGAAGGCATGAAAGCAAACAAATCGGCGGAAGGTGATTTGTTGATTTTTAGACCGGATATGAATGCAAAAAGATTTATAGAATCATGCGAGCGTTTATGTATGCCTATAATTCCAGAAGGACTTTTCGTAGAGTGTGTTCGTAAATTTGTAGAGCTTGAGAGAGAATGGATTCCTAATAAACCTGGTTATTCATTATACATCCGACCGTTTATGTTCTCTACAGATGAATTCGTAGGCATTCGACCATCTGAAACCTATAAATTTATCATTTTTGCTTGTCCTGTTGGTGCCTATTATAACGAACCTGTAAATGTTTTAATTGAAGAACATTATACACGTGCTGCAGAAGGTGGTGTAGGTAGAGCAAAAGTAGCTGGTAATTATGGAGCATCATTATACCCGGCTAAACAAGGACAGTTGAAAGGATATCATCAGCTATTATGGACGGATGCAAAAACACATACTTTTGTAGAAGAGTCTGGTACAATGAATATTGTTTTTGTAATTAATGGAAAAATATTATCTCCAACAGAAGAAAGTGATACAATTTTACGTGGAATCACTAAGCGTAGTGTTTTAGATGTTGCAAAACATTGGGGATATGAAATTGAAGAAAGAAGAATTACAGTAGAAGAAGTGATAACAGCTATAAAAGATGGATCTTGTACCGAAGCATTCGGTGCTGGTACTGCTGCTACAATTGCACACATTCATAAAATTGGATTTAGAAATGAAGATTTTATACTACCTGCGATAGAAACGAGAGAGTTTTCTTTGAAAGTAGAAAAATACATGAACGAACTAAAATCAGGTGTTAGTCCAGATGAATTTGGTTGGATACTAAAAGCTTAGTTTTATTCAATAACTAATTTTAAAAGTTCCTAAAGTTTTTGCTTTAGGAGCTTTTTTATTTTGGTAATACTATTTTACGCAAGTACGTATTTATTTTTTTAACCATTACGCACTTTTCATTGTTCATAATCAATTTCATTAATTAAAAAAGTCTTCCTTATTTTAGATGCTTTCTTAGTATATTCGTATAATCAAATTTTGAATCTATGGACAAAAAAGAAGTATATATCGTTTCTGCAGCAAGAACACCAATTGGTAGTTTTTTAGGTGCGTTTTCAAGTGTATCCGCTACTGATTTGGGAGCTACTGCCATAAAAGGAGCAATTGAAAAAGCTGGAATCAATCCTGCAGATATTCAAGAAGTATTCATGGGTAATGTATTGCAAGCTGGTGTAGGTCAAGCTCCAGCACGTCAAGCTGCATTGAAAGCAGGTTTGTCTAATACAGTTCCTAGTACAACTATCAATAAAGTATGTGCTTCTGGAATGAAGTCTGTAATGTTAGGTGCACAATCAATTATTGCTGGTGATAATGACCTTATTGTTGCTGGTGGTATGGAAAATATGTCCCAAACGCCACATTACATCGATAGTAGAAATGGAACGAAATTTGGCAATATTTTGATGTTGGATGGAATTACCAAAGATGGTTTGTTAGATGTTTACAGTAAAGTTCCTATGGGGAATTGTGCTGAGTTATGTGCAAAAGAATATAATGTAACACGCGAAGATCAAGATGCTTTTGCGGTAGATTCGTATAAAAAATCTGCGGAAGCATGGAAGAATGGCCGTTTCGCAAACGAAGTAGTGCCAGTATCTGTTCCACAACGTAAGGGAGATGCAGTTATTGTCGGGGAAGACGAAGAATACAAAAATGTGTTCTTAGATAAAATTCCTACTTTACGTCCTGCTTTTGACAAAGAAGGTACGATAACTGCTGCAAATGCTTCAAAATTAAATGATGGTGCTTCAGCATTAGTTCTAGCGTCTGCAGAAGCTGTTGCAAAATATAATTTAAAACCAGTTGCTAAAATTGTTGCCTATGCTGATGCGGCTCATGCACCTGAATGGTTTACAACTGCTCCTGCAAAAGCGGTAGATAAAGTATTAGCAAAAGCAAACTTACAAAAAGAAGATATTAATTTTTGGGAATTCAACGAAGCATTTGCAGTTGTTGGTTTAGCAAACGTAAAAATCTTAGGATTAAATCCTGAAAAAGTAAATATTTACGGAGGTGCAGTAGCTTTAGGTCATCCTCTAGGTAACTCTGGATCTCGTATTTTAGTTACGTTGGTAAATGTATTAAAACAAAATAACTCAAAATACGGAGTTGCTGCAATCTGTAATGGTGGTGGTGGTGCTTCTGCTGTTATTATTGAAAATATCTAAAAATTTTATAAAAAATAACTAAACAAAAGACTTTAAGTAATTAAAGTCTTTTGTTTTTTACAAGACTTATTTATTCGTCACTAGTCACTCTTAACTCGTTACTCAAATGTTAATTCGTCCTCGTAGAAATCGTAAAAACGCTGCTATTCGTGCAATGGTAGAAGAAACAAAATTAGGTGCTGAAAATTTAATTTACCCTATCTTTTTACAAGATGGAAAAGGGATTAAAACGGAGATTAAATCTTTACCTAATAATTTTAGGTGGAGTATCGATATGTTACTTCCTGAAGTGGAAAAATGTTTAGAACTAGGAATTAATACGTATGTACTTTTCCCTGCTATTGAAGAGCGCTTGAAAGATACAATTGCATCACATAGTTACGCTTCGGATAATTTCTATTTAGATGTGATTCGCACCTTGAAAGATCGTTTTCCTGAAATCGTATTGATGAGTGATGTGGCAATGGATCCGTATTCATCCGATGGACACGATGGATTGGTTCGCGATGGAAAAATAATAAACGATGAAACACTTCCAATTCTAGCGAAAATGTCACTAGCACAGGCGCAAGCAGGAATTGATATTCTAGGCCCTTCCGATATGATGGATGGGCGAGTGGGTTATATTAGAGAAGTTTTGGATCAATCGAATTTTACGGATGTGAGTATTATGTCTTATTCGGTAAAGTATGCAAGTGCTTTCTATGGCCCATTCCGTGATGCTTTAGATTCTGCACCTAAAGCAGGGGATAAAAAGACCTACCAAATGAATCCTGCAAATCGTCGCGAAGCATTAATTGAAGCAGAATTGGATATCCAAGAAGGTGCAGACATGTTGATGGTGAAACCAGCTATATGTTATTTAGATGTAATCGCTTCTTTAAAAGAAAACTTTTCTGTACCAATTACTGCTTATAATGTTAGTGGAGAATGTGCGATGGTGTACGCTGCTTCTCAAAATGGTTGGTTAAACTATGAAGCTACAATGTCTGAGATGTTATTGAGTATACGTCGTGCGGGTGCAGACGGTATTTTGACCTATTTCGCTAAAGACTTCGCAACCTTATTGAAGAACTAATGAAGTACCAAGCTATTTTAGACGAAGCGAAAGCGAATCTTCCAGCATTAAAAAAGAAAATTGTAAGTTTCAAAAAAACGAATAATCGTATTTTGGATACACAATTTCATACAAATCATATAAAAACATTTAAAGGAATTGATTGCTTGGAATGTGCAAATTGTTGTAAAACAACAAGTCCAATTTTTCGCAAAGTAGATATTGACCGAATTTCCAAAAGTATGGGAATGAAATCTGGTAAGTTTGAAAATGAATTTTTACGCGTAGACGAAGATGGAGATTTTGTATTAAAATCTTCCCCATGTTATTTTCTAGGCAATGACAATAAATGTTCTATCTATGAGGTGCGACCTTTGGCATGTCGTGAGTATCCCCATACAGATCGAAAAAACATGTTTCAAATTTTAGATTTGACAGCGAAGAATGTAGAGATTTGTCCGGCTGTTGCTAAGATTGTTGCAGAAATTGAAGGGAATGTGAAGAAATAAAAGATTAAAAAGTATTAAAACAACTGATTTAAAAGAAAGGTATATTATTTTGGTGTTACTTTTAAATAAAAAAGCCCGATTTGAATCGGGCTTTTTTGTGTGGCGGAGAGAGCGGGATTCGAACCCGCGATAAGCTTTAGGCCTATACACGCTTTCCAGGCGTGCTCCTTAAACCACTCGGACATCTCTCCAATAATA
>Ga0114962_10004664_pt1 | contig 10884 bp, 9 predicted proteins | sample C_130820_MF_Meta_FD_87017 | JGI IMG/M metagenome (GOLD analysis project Ga0114962, IMG submission 87017) | Freshwater microbial communities from Lake Croche, Canada to study carbon cycling - C_130820_MF_MetaG | ecosystem: Environmental > Aquatic > Freshwater > Lake | place: Lake Croche, Canada...
GACATGACGACCAAAAGTATAACTAATAAGATAATTGAAATTCGAAAGTACAAAAAACTCAGCCAAAAAGATTTTGCTTGCAAAACAATGATTTCGCCAAGCACGTTGTCTGAAGTAGAAAGCAAAAAAATAAATCCTTCAAGTGCATTGCTTGTCGGAATTGCAAATGCGTTCGATGATATCAATATTGAGTGGTTACTAACGGGTAATGGTGAAATGTTTAAATCAGAGGGATCCGAATCAGCACGCATGAAAATTATTGATTTAATTGAATCATTATCTGAGGAAAGACAAAAGGAAATACTCAGTAGTATTATAGAAAAACGCCGCATTTATGATATTGAAGATTTTATGGCTCAATTGATGCAACGTGACATGCTGTAATCAAATGCAAATGACGATAAACACTTTATGCAATTGACAATGCGTTAGAGCAATAAGTAAGTTACACCTAAATTACGATACCTAAAATCACCTTAATATTTTAAATTCCTTTACTTTAGTCATTTTAATAAAAATATCGCCCGCCAGTGTTTAAACACGTACAGACAACTCATTCGTATTTTGCAATGTGATTGATTAGACGTAAATCCTCCCCTCGCCAAGTTATCAATTCGACAATTCATCTTCATAACATTGCACAAAGCAAAAGCAATTTGCTATGCTAGGTGACCTATGAAACACAAACTTGACGACCCCTCTATTTTTCATGACACAATTCAACGCGTCTTTACTTCTTTATTTATTTTTCACACTCAATGCACAAGCCGAAACATTAGAAGAAGCGTGGGCAGTCGCCTTAAATAGCAATCATCAAATCAAAACTGCTGAGGCGAATACGCAAGTATCTCAAGAAAATTTATTAGCTGCGCAAGGTCAAATGTTGCCTCAGCTGAATTTGCGCAGTGGCTATACACAATATAATGAATCACCCAGTGCGAAAACAACCATTGAAGGGCAAACGGTGAACTTTACCACCCAGCAAGCTAGCAGCGTCAATGCACAAGCAATGGCGAGTATTCCACTTTTCAGCAGTGGAAAAATCACGCATAATATTCAAGCCGCACAAGCTAACCTATCTGCTACCCAAGCAAATGAAACGGTCACTGAACTCGATTTGAAAATGTTGATTGCTGATGCCTATATCGCTGTTTTACGCGAAGAGAGTTTGCTCGAAGTGGTGCAGCAGCATTTAGCGAGTTTAGTAGCTCATGCACACGACGTTCAAAATCAATTTGAGCAAGGTATCGTCGCGCGTAATGAGATATTGGCGGCCAATGTTGAAGTCCTCAATGCAAAGCAAGCCGTTACTTATACTGCCACGCAACTCGATAACGCCAAGGCGCGATACAATCAATTGCTCACGCGACCCCTCACACAACCTGTCCAATTAGCGAAGCAATTCCCACCTCTCCCTAAAGAAAACATCGAAACACTCACGGCAAATGCACTCAAAAATCGCCCTGAATTACTCGTAATAACACAGCAAATTGATTCCCTTCAAGCACAAAAAGAGAGTGTTAAAGCGGATTTACTGCCTCAAGTCAGTGCTAATGGAGGCTATAACTATCAGCAAAATCGCTATCAAGCCCATGAAGGACTTTGGGTAGCCAATGTAGGCGTGGAATGGCGAGCCTTTGACGGCACTACATCACATAAAAGTGATTCGCTAACTCATCAAGCCTTGGCACTGCAAGAAAAAAAAGAAACGCTACAAGAGCAAATTCAACTTCAAATTCGCCAAGCATGGCTTGAAAGTCAAGAAACACAACAGCGCATCATCGTCGCAGAGCAGGCTATCTCGCAAGCCAATGAAAACAGCAAAGTCATGAATGATCGCTATCAACAAGGCCTAGCCACGCACACTGATGTCATTCATGCAGAAGATTTACGCACCACAAGCAATCAGAACTGGCATCAGGCCAATTACGATTTAGCGTTAGCAACATTGCACTTGCAACGCGCACTTGGCAATTTATAACGACTCAACATTAAAATAACAGGCATAAAAAAAGCCGCTACTTTTTGCGAAGTAGCGGCTTTTTTAACAGCTCAAAGACTTAAACTAACGTTACGTCTTCAGCTTGTGGGCCTTTTTGACCTTGAGTCACTGTGAATTGGACTTTTTGTCCTTCATCAAGAGATTTAAAGCCTGAACCATTGATATTACGGAAGTGAACGAATACATCTGGACCACTTTCTTGTTGAATAAAACCGAAACCTTTTTCAGCGTTAAACCACTTAACTGTACCTGTTGCCATTTTTGTAGCCTTTTTAAAATTTTTTGATGATAAGCCTTTTCAGGCGGTGGCGCTGTGAAATTTACGATTACTTCATGGATTAACAGGACGAGCAGTAAAACTAAAACTTCGTAGAGATAAGCATAACGGTAAATCAATTTCGAGCTGAGTTAATTCTATAGAGCCACCTAAGTAAAGTCAACGATTTCATTACTCCCAGCAAGACTGTGTATTTGGAGTCGCCCCTTTTGCTACCTTAACACCAGTAGAATTAAGGGTTAAGACCCCGCACTCATCCGCATCTTGGGGCGAAACGGGCGTTGCTGTTAGCGTATATGTCGTTTTATCTGCCACAACACTTAATAAATAGGTTTTCGTTGCACTGCTATTTGAGGGAACTTGATTCGCAAAAATTGCTGTTGCACCCGCACCTAACGTCGCATTTGTATATTCATTATTGTTTTCAAGCCGCCATTGCTCCATTGCACTTGCTAAACTCAATAGGGTAGCTTGCGCTTGGGCGCGTTTGGCTTTTTGAATATATTGCACATAGTGTGGATAGGCGATACTGCTTAAAATACCCACAATCGTCAAAGCAATAAGCAATTCAACGAATGTAAAACCCTGTTGCTTAACTTTCATATAGACTCCAAAAACGGCTTTAATTTGTTAATGGGGTGGGATTTGCATCACTCAATAATTCTGCAACACGCATTCCCGTATCAAATGAATCATCATAATAAAAACGCAATTCTGAAATATGGCGTAGCCTCATACGTTTAGCCAACGAATGACGTATGACCGGTGACATATCATTGAGCAGACGTGTACTGGCTTTTTTGCCAGCCTCATCTGAATTCAACACGGTAATATAGACTTTAGCCACCGCCAAATCTTTTGTTACTATCACCTCGTTTATGGTCACAAATCCCAAACGGGAATCGTCAATCTCGCGTTGCAAGATTAACGATAACTCCTTTTGCATTTGTGAAGACACGCGAGCGTGACGACCAAATTCTCTCGCCATGCTTACAGTTCCCGTTTAACTTCAATACGTTCAAATACTTCGATTTGATCGCCAGCGCGAACATCGTTGTAATTTTTCACGCCAATTCCGCATTCCATGCCCATTTTGACTTCAGCAATATCATCTTTAAAGCGACGTAGCGACTCTAATTGACCTTCATAAATCACCACGTTTTCACGTAATACGCGAATGGGCAAGTTACGTTTCACAAATCCATCAATGACCATACAACCCGCAATAGCGCCTAATTTAGGCGATTTGAAGACTTCACGCACTTGCGCAAGACCCACAATTTGCTCTTTAATTTCTGGAGCAAGCATACCGCTAATGGATTTTTTCACCTCATCAATGGCTTCATAAATAATGCTGTAGTAATGCAAATCAACGCCGCGCTCTTCAATCATGCGACGCGATGTCGCGTCCGCACGCACGTTAAAGCCCATCAAAATCGCACCTGAAGCAAGAGCCAAGTTCACGTCACCTTCGTTAATACCACCCACGCCACCGTAAACCACTTTCACTTCCACTTCATCATTTGACAAGTCAATTAATGAACTGCGTAACGCTTCTAAACTACCTTGTACGTCTGTTTTTAGTACTAAGTTAACGGAAGCCAATTCGCCTGACGTCATTTTTGAGAAGACTTCATCGAGTTTTGACGCTTGTTGCGCAGCGTGACGAGTAAATCGTTTTCTGTCTTCACGATGTTTTGCGAGTTCTTTAGCAATACGCTCGTTTTGAACCACCAAAAATTCATCACCCGCATTAGGTGTGCTGGATAAGCCTAAAATTTCAACAGGCTCACATGGCCCCGCTGTTTTAATGGCTTTGCCGTTTTCATTGAACATCGCACGAACGCGACCATATTCATGACCACAAAGCACCATTTGACCATTTTCAAGTGTGCCACGTTGAACAAGAATAGTGGCAACAGCACCACGACCACGGTCAAGACGAGATTCAATCACAATACCCGATGCCGCACCATCAATAGGTGCTTTCAATTCTAAAATTTCTGTCTGAACAATCAATGATTCAATTAAATCATCAACCCCTTGACCCGTTTTCGCTGAAATTTTCAAAAATTGAACATCACCGCCCCACTCTTCTGCGAGCACATCAATAACCGATAATTCTTGCATGACTTTATCAGGATTCGCACCGGGCTTATCCATTTTATTCATAGCAATAATAATAGGCACTTTTGCCGCTCTTGCATGTTCAACCGCTTCTTTCGTTTGTGGCATCACACCATCGTCAGCAGCAACAACAATGATAACAACATCCGTCACATCAGCACCACGCGCACGCATAGCCGTAAAGGCAGCATGTCCTGGCGTATCTAAGAATGTCACAGAGCCGTGATCGGTTTTTACTTGATAGGCACCGATATGCTGCGTAATACCACCAGCTTCGCCAGCGGCAACACGTGTTTTACGAATATAATCAAGTAGCGACGTTTTACCATGATCAACGTGACCCATAATGGTCACAATGGGCGCACGGGGTAATTCGGGATGATTATCTTCCTCAGTCACTTCCGCTAGCATTTCTTTTTCGAAGTCGTCATCACTTTGCATCACGGCAACGTGCCCCATGTCTTCTACCAAAATCGCAGCCGTATCTTGATCGATACTTTGATTGATGGTGGCCATGATGCCAAGTTTCATTAAGTGTTTAATCACTAATGCAGCTTTGACACTCATTTTATTCGCCAAATCTGAAACAATAATCATTTCAGGAATGGTCACTTCTTTAATAATAGGTGCGCTAGGCATTTCAAATTGATGTTTACCATCATTTTGAATAATGCGTTGAGGTTGTTGTTTTGCCCCTTTTTTCTTGTTTCCGCTCGAATTATTGCGTTTAGCATCTTTACCCGATGAATAATTTCCACTATCAGCGGTTTTTGCAGGACGACGAGTACGGTTGTTGGTTGCTTCTTGCGGTTTTGCAGCTACTGCAACAGGCGTTTGTGGTTTATTTCCATTTTGTTGAGGCGGGCGTACTTGTTGATTTTGCGCAGGTTTCACCCCATTCTGGACTGGACGTGCCACTTGCGGATTGGCCGCATTTTTTTGTTTTGTTGCAGCCTGTTGACGTACTTTTTCTGCCGTACGTTTCACAGAATCCTCTAAACGCTGTTCTTTTTCTAACTGACTTTTACGAAGCTCATCCGTTTCTTTTGTACGAATCAATTTATCTTGTTTAATATTTTTATCGTCTTTAATTGCCACGGCAAATTTTGCTTCCAAAACAACTTCAGGCTCTAACTCAAAATCGATTGTATCCATAATCACCGCTTTCTTAACTTTTGGCATCACCATTGTCGCATCTTGTTTTGCTAATGAATCATTAGATTTCTCTGCTTCATCATGCGCTACTGTTTGCGCTTCATGAGTCGAACTCACGGCTTCATGGGGTCTTGTTTGTTCAATTTGTGTATCTGTACTTATCACTAAATTTACACTACTGGTTAAGGAATCCGTTACATGCGCTTGCGTCTGTATGACTGATTCATTGTGGGCAGTGATAGCAGGAGCTACTTCATCATTTTGCTCTAACTCAACCTCTTTGGGCTCTGTACGTTTGATATATGTTTTTTGTTTACGCACTTCAACACTAATTGTTTTTGTCGCACTACCCGGCACACTTGTTTGTTTAAGTTCACTAACTTTACGACGTTTTAGTACGACGCGACTCGGGGAATTTTCACCCTCAGACGTCGCCTTTCCATGACGGTGACGCAAGTGTGCTAAAAGTTGTGATTTTTCATCTTCACTAATTTCATCCTCAGCGCTAGAAGCATTGATACCCGCTTCTTTTAACTGAACTAATAAACGATCTAACGGAATTTTGATTATTTCAGCTAATTGGCGTACTGTTTTCTTACTCATATTCTTGTCTCCTCGTTACGTGCTTGCTGATTCAGCAAACCAAGGCTCACGTGCCTTCATGATTAACTTCGCAGCACGGTCTTCATCAACCCCTGTAAACTTCAATAAATCATCTACAGATTGCTCAGCTAAATCATTCATAGTCACAATTCCTTGACTCGCCAGTTCGTATGCCAATTCACTATCCACACCTTCCATTGTAAGCAATGAATCATCTGGTTGTGCGATTTCAATACTTTCCTCGGCAGCAATGGCACTAATTAATAGGGCATCTTTCGCACGACTGCGCAGTTCATCAACTAATTCCACATCAAAACCCTCTATTTCGAGTAATTCATTCGCAGGCACATATGCAATTTCTTCAACGGTATTAAAACCAACTTCGACTAAAATCGCCGCTGTTTCAGCATCAATATCTAATTGATCTATAAACAATTGCATTATTTTATTCGCTTCAGCTTCACTATTTTCTTCCGCTTTTGATGCATCAATGACATTAAGCTCCCAGCCAGTCAACTGACTCGCTAAACGAACATTTTGACCACTACGACCAATTGCTTGTGATAAATTAGCAGAAGCCACCGCTAAATCCATACTATGTTTATCTTCATCAACAACAATCGATTGAATTTCAGCAGGCGACATTGCGTTAATCACAAATTGCGCTTCACTTGGGTGCCAAATTATAATATCAACGCGCTCTCCAGCCAGTTCGTTTGTTACAGATTGTACACGCGAACCACGCATCCCAACACATGCACCCACTGCATCTAAACGTGGATCATTACTTTTTACAGCAAGTTTTGCACGCGATCCGGGATCACGCGCAGCGCATATAATACTAATCGTACCTTCTGCAATTTCGGGCACCTCTAAGCGAAAAAGCGCGGTGAGTAATTCAGGTGCTGTGCGACTAACAAATAGTTGCGGCCCACGACTCTCAAGACGGACTTCTTTTAAATAACCACGTATACGATCGCCAAGCCGCATTGACTCACGTGGAATCATATCTTCCTTTGCGATATAAGCTTCAATGTGCCCCCCTAAATCAATGTACACACTGCCTCTTTCAATACGCTTCACAACACCCGTAATCAATTCACCCACACGCGAGCGATAAGCTTCAACAATTTTGTTGCGCTCAGCATCACGCACTCTTTGAATAATCACTTGTTTCGCTGTTTGCGCCGCAATACGACCAAAATCGACCGACTCAATTTCTTCATAAACAACATCGCCAATACTGACATTGTCATTATCAAATTGTGCAACTTCTAATAAAATCTGACTTGTAGGAAACTCAACATCACGCGGCAAATCTGCATTTGGCGCAACGACATCCCAACAACGGTGCGTTAAATAATCGCCTGTTTTGCGATCAATACTGACACGTGCCTTAATATTTCCGCCATAGCGTCTAATTGTTGCAGCTTCTAATGCGGACTCGATAGCTTGAAATACTATTTCTTTTTCGATTTCTTTTTCATTAGCAAAAGCATCCACTACTAATAAAATTTCTTTATTTGCCACTACGTCCTCCTTTATTGAGTAGATAATTAGGAACTAAACGCGCTTTGCTCATTGCAGCAAAGGGAATATCAAATGATTGTTCATTTTCTTCTAATGTAATCACGTCATTTTCAACGTGCACAATTTTACCTGTAATTTTACGTCGACCGCCGACCGCAGCAAAAAGATGCACCATCACCGTACTACCTGAAAATTGACTGAATTGACGAACTTTAAAGAAAGGGCGATCCTCACCAGGTGACGAAACTTCTAAATGGTAATTATCAATAATTGGATCTTCAACGTCTAAAACGCCACTGACTTGGTGACTGACCTTTGTGCAGTCATCCACTAAAATACCATTTTCATGGTCGATATATATGCGTAACAGTCCGTGTTTTGGATGTGGATTGTATTCCACCCCAACACAGTCATAACCTAAACCTTCAACCACAGGTTCAATTAACGCAAGCAGATGTTCTGGCGCCTGCTTCATGATGTCCTCGCTTGATTTTACTCAAAAAAAAAGAGCCTGCGGCTCCTTCCAATAATAACTGTCATCCATGGGCTAAAAATCTATTAACCCTGTTCTGGCATGCAGAAAACAAAAAACCCCTAAATGGGGCTTTGAAAAATCTGGTTGCGGGGGCAGGATTTGAACCTACGACCTTCGGGTTATGAGCCCGACGAGCTACCAAGCTGCTCCACCCCGCGATTGATGTACACATTATAAAGGCTTCTGAGGCATTTACACAATCTATTTTACAAAAAAGCCTTATTTTCGTTGCTTTTCATTTACATTTATAGCCTATGTTAGCGAACCACCTATCGTTGAGGCATCACGCCAAATTTTATCTGCTGTATTCTTTTACGCGCTCAACGCGCCAAAATTCAAGCAGAACACGCAAAATCCCAACGTACTAGAACGTAAATTGGGATTTCCTCGTCAGTTTGGCACAAAAAGTTTACGCAATAATCGACAAGCCACCCATATAGGGCAATAAAACTTCTGGAACATGAATACGCCCTTGCGCGTCTTGATAATTCTCCATCACAGCAATTAAAGTACGCCCTGCCGCAAGACCTGAACCATTGAGCGTATGGACTAACTCAGGTTTGCCCGTTTGCGGATTACGCCACCGTGCTTGCAAACGTCTCGCTTGGAAATCTCTAAAATTGCTGCACGATGAAATTTCACGATACGCATTCTGACCTGGCAACCACACTTCTAGGTCATACGTTTTACTTGACGAAAATCCCGTATCGCCTGCGCATAGCAACATTTTACGGTACGGTAATTTTAATTTTTGCAAAATCATTTCAGCGTGAAATGTTAATTCTTCATGCGCTTTCGCAGAATCTTCAGGTTTTGTAATTTGAACGATTTCGACTTTTTCAAATTGATGCTGACGAATCATGCCGCGCACATCGCGCCCATAAGCGCCCGCCTCACTTCGAAAACAGGGGCTGTGACAGACAAATTTTAATGGTAAATTTTTCTCTTCCAAAATGACATCACGAACAATATTTGTGACAGGCACTTCCGCAGTTGGAATCAAATATAATGCTGGATTCTCACTCGCTTTAAATAAATCTGCTTCGAATTTAGGTAATTGCCCCGTGCCGCGTAAACTCTCTGCGTTAACTAAATAAGGCACATAGGTTTCTTGATAACCATTTTCACCGCTGTGCGTATCAAGCATAAATTGAATCAACGCACGCTGTAAACGCGCCAATTTACCGTTTAACACCACAAAACGTGAACCAGTAATCTTTGCACCTAATTCAAAATCCAATAAATCACGTGCCGTTCCCAAATCCACATGATCTTTCACTTCAAAATCAAATTGCGCTGCATCACCCCAGCGACTCACTTCAACATTATCGTTTTCATCTTTGCCTTCGGGAACAGATAAATCAAGTAAATTGGGAATGCCCGCCATTAAAGCGTCCATTTCGCTTTGAATCACGCTCAATTCAGTTTCGGCCGCTTTTAATTCCTCTCCTAAATTAGCCACTTGATCGAGCAATCCTTGCACATCTTCACCTTTAGCCTTGGCTTGACCAATAGCTTTTGAACTTGAGTTACGCGCATTTTGTAATTCTTGGGTTTTTGTTTGAACCACTTTACGACGCGCCTCAAGTTCGCTGTAACTTTGCGGATTAAAGGCAAAATTACGTTTTTTTAATTGTGTCGTAACAAAGTCCAACTCATTTCTAAATAAATGCGGGTCTAACATACCAAAAAACACCTTATGAAAATTAAAAAATAAAAAACACTTTTGTCGTTTACTCCCTGTTACTAGCCATTAAAATTGTTTGCCGAGCAATAACCCCAGCCCAATTGAACCGCTGCACAAGACACTATTTCCAACAAAAAGTGTAAGCATAAAATACATTTGCTTATCAAACGCAAAACCATGCTCAATTAAGAATAAAATTAAATATAAACCTGAAAACGTTAAATACACACCAATGAGCAAAATCAACAACGTAGCACGCTGCTCAATAGGTAATGCAATTTTCTGAAGTAAAAATGCCGCCACTATTCCTATAAGCATTGCGCCAATCAGATTAATCACTATCATGCCGAACGGAATAACACTATTAGGCAAATGCAAAACGCCATTGCTATACCAAAATAATCCGCGTCCACACAGCAATCCGACCCACACAGCAACTAAACAACTACTTACACTAATCATAATATTTAACGCTGCTTTGCTAAACTGCCCTTGCTCAATTAAATAAAACGTTTCAAGCGAAAATGTAGAAAACGTGGTGAACGCGCCAATAAATCCCACCAAAATAGCAGCCCGATAATCTAGCGCAATCGTCAGACGCTGTAGAACCAATGTTTCGCTAAGCAATCCAATCAAAAAGGACCCGATAACATTCACCAGCAACGTGCCATAAGGGAATCCACGTCCAATCCATTGATACAGTCCTGTCGACACTAAAAAACGCATCACAGCACCAAACGCACCGCCAATAGCAATGACAATTAACTGATTCATTGGTTCGTTAGCATTTCATTAAATGTTGACGGTAATAACGCAATTCCTCAATGGATTCGATAATATCATCGAGTGCTTGATGCGACGATTCTTTACTAAAGCCTGCTTTGATCTCAGGTGCCCAGCGTTCAGCGAGTTCTTTTAGTGTCGATACATCGACACTGCGGTACTGGAAAAATTCATCGAGCGATGGC
>Ga0114962_10004666_pt1 | contig 10880 bp, 13 predicted proteins | sample C_130820_MF_Meta_FD_87017 | JGI IMG/M metagenome (GOLD analysis project Ga0114962, IMG submission 87017) | Freshwater microbial communities from Lake Croche, Canada to study carbon cycling - C_130820_MF_MetaG | ecosystem: Environmental > Aquatic > Freshwater > Lake | place: Lake Croche, Canada...
CCACCGTGTCCACCTCCGCCGCCACCGTGCCCACCTCCGCCACCGTGCCCACCTCCGCCACCACCGCCACCGTGTCCACCACCTCCGTGTCCGCCACCACCACCACCGTGTCCACCACCGCCGCCACCATGACCGCCTCCGCTACCGGAAGAACCTCCAGAAAATCTCTCAGCGCGCACGGAGCCCGCAAGCGCAAGAATTATAGTCAACAATATAAAATATAGAATAATACTATTCATCTCTATTTTATAGTAAAGTATTTACGCGTAGCGGCGGCGTCTGGTCTTTCTTGCTCCGCCGTTGCTGCCAGGTTTCTTCATCGCATTTAATCTTGCTTGTACCTGGGCAGCCATCGCTGGTCCATTCAATGCTTTCCCAGCAGGCTGTACGCCGGACATCGCATTTAGTCTTGCTTGTATCGCTGCAGCCATCACCTCTCCCTCAGTTGGAGCAGCAGCAGCGGCACGCGGTTTCGCTAACCATGTTTCACGCATATCTTGCACAGTCTGTACCCACTGGTTCGCTATAAATTTGTTCGTCCCTTCTCTCATCTTAACTGTTGGAATAGCTAGTCTGAAACTCGTCAAGATATCAGTTAATGTGCTCATCATTGCAGCTGGTGCGTTAACATCCCAAGCAGCACCCTTATAGTTTGCCGAATTAGCGGACGGTCCCTTCTTTAAAGGATCGGCTAAAAGTTTATTTAGTTCCTTCATATCGGCGGTATTTTGCTTATCAGCCGGCATGGCTGCAACAATTGCAGGAAGCGCCAGGATTTTACCCGTTATAACAGGAGCCTTTGCTTTGTAATCCGCGGCACCAGCCTTTAGATCAGCCGCAGTCTCATAATTACCGGGCTCATGCTCCATCGTGTGATAAATAACTAAAGCCAGATAATCACGGCACAATTCTAAAACAGGTCTGTAGATATCGTTTCTTGCATTAAGTCCACCTTCGGCAGAATCGAGAAATACGAACGCACCTTCAAGCATCGCATACGTATCCATGTATTTGCCTGTGGTCTTGGCGGCTATTATACGTAACGCATCAAGTGCAGCATGCTTCGCCGGATTCATACCCTTACCAGCAGCCTTGCGAGTAAGTCTGGACAGCGCCGCCGCCGATGACGCCGCTAACGATGCAAACGAAACGCCTGAAGCCGCAGCAACTGTCGCAACAGAAGTAGGACCAGAGGCATTGCCGGGTGCGCCAAGCTTAGGTGTAGTTGCCATATTATTCTACTCTACGCTTAGAAAGTTTGTACAAATGGGTCCAGTAACGTCCGACTGCCGCCCAGAAAGAGGGTGCCTCGTGAATAGCAAGACCGTGTTTTTGACAAAGTGCCCTATAAACGGGGTAAAACTCCACAAAACGCGATGAACTCAGTCCGGGAACGCAATGGTGTAGTCCCTGGCAATTAAGTCCGCCAGTCAAGAATGTCCATAGAGAGGACGCCTGTTCGTAATCAAGCGAAGTGTCAATCATCTGATGGGACCAGTGCGCCCAGCCGTCTGTGCGCTGCTGTGTAACATTCTGGATATGACTTATCTGCGTAACGGTGATAAACATAATACTAGTCACGGTATATGGAAAGAGTGCGAAGAAGAGTGCCTTTCCTATGCCGAAGACGCAGAAGGGATAGAGGAGCATACCCAGGGAACATGCTAACTGAACAAACAGCGCAACACGATTATAGTCCAACACGTGGTTAACGATGCCAAAGAATCGCCCGTTAATCTGCTCGCTAAATAAAAGCTGAAGCGGAAACAGCACGTTCTCAGAAAAGGTCGTCAACAGCATGTTTAGGGACGCCACTGTCAGAATCTGATATTTGTGCGCAGGTAGCCAAGGATGCTGAAAATGCGAACGAACAAGGGTTTCGGCGTGATGCAAATCGATATCATTTATAAGGTTATTTGTATTCATATGATGAGATATATTATGTTGTAAATACCAATACGGTGTATTATAGAAAAGCGGTGCTGAAAGGAAGGCGAACCATTCGTTCACAATTGCGTAATTGCTAAAAGCAAAATGCCCCGCGTCGTGCGCCACATTAACAACAAAGAGCCATGATACGAACGGTAGACAGGCGCATGCCAGCCAGGAGCCCGAAAACCAACCGTACCATGCCCACACGTATAGTCCGCCAAATAGAGTCAACAGGACGCACTGCGCAGGACTACATTTAATATCGTTGAGTCGCCGTAGAGCCTGCTTGAGCTCTGTATAGAATGCATCCGCTGATGCCGCGTCCGCTGATGCCGCGTCCGCTGAGCCAAACCCCTTCATCATTTTAATATGGTTATCGTTCAGCACATGATACTGCTCAAAAAGTCGGGTACAGTCGCGCCCCCGCCCTAACAGCAGAGCTAGTTTGCCGCCAGGATGTCGCTTTAAAAACTGACTAAGGTCGTATTCCTTGCCGTACAATATCCATGTGGACATTTCTATTTAGACAGTATGTTCAATTTCGCTAACGCGTAACTCAATAAGTTCAACGGCTGTCCGAATAATCAGCTTTCTGTTGTAACGAATAGACCAGCCGGGCAGAATTGGGATAAAGAAACCAGGAATATCGTCAAACGGCATCAATTTAGAGAAAACAATACAAGGGGTCCCTATTTCGCGCAGAAAAGAAGAGAATTCGTTATTATGCGTTTTGACCCAGTCCATCCACTCATTTAATGTAATGTAGGCATACATTACATTAAAAACACACGGCGGGCTTAAATAGGGTCAGAAGCCGCCGCGCTCCTTTAGCCAGTCCATAACACTTTCGTGGACTTCATAATAAGTTTCTTTGTAGATATCGAGCGGTGACACATATATAGCTGTCATAAAAAACATATAAATTGCAAAGAAGACGATAGTCCACGCTATAGACTCCTTTGTAACGAGCCATGGGACAAGGAGAAACGGTATGATGTGCAGCGCCGCCGCAGCACTTAGTTTCCACAGCGGGTCAACTCTATACTTGCGCACAATAAAGAAGATACCGAAGGGAAGCGCCGCGACGCTTGCAGGAAAGGTTGAGACCTTATGCACGCCGACCGCATACAGAACTGCCGCAACAAATATCCAATTCGAAAAAAGCATCCACCATCGGACTAACATCCCCTCTGCGTAACGGCGATAAAATATCTTCTAGACAGAAGTAATGGAGCCCTTTGCGAACACCCAATTAGCCGAATCAACAAAAATCCTCTTCAGTAAAAAATTAACGCAATTTGCCTCCTTTATGCCCGCGGGCAAGCAGACAATAGAGTTCATTGTAGATAATCCCGAAGCTGCCGCGAAAGCGCTCAAGGCACAGACTCATATCACGCAAACTGAAGCGAATCGCCACATGTTCTATTCCGCCGTTGTCGCTTTTTTGAAACACACTGACTCCGGCAAGAAACGGTCAGAGCCGCTGAAACAACGCTGGGAGACGCTTCAAAAAGAGAACTGGGAAACACGTCGCCAGCAGTCGCTAAACAACGAGCCCACACAAGCACAGTCAGCCGTCGCAAATACGCTAACCTGGTCAGACATCGTAAAGAAACGCGACACTCTCCCACCAGGCACTCCACAACGTCTTCTTTTGTCGCTCTACACCTATCTGCCCCCCGTCCGCGCCGACTACAATGCTGTGAAAATTAATCCCAGTCCGCTGCCAGCAGCGATGACGAAGACCAATTTTGTTATCCTCGGCAAATCCCCCGCGGAGAGCCACATGGTACTCCGTGACTTCAAGACCGCAGCAAAGTACAAGGAGATTAAACATGTGCTACCACCTGAGCTGTATAGAGACATCAAGGCGATGGGACCGCGTCCCTACCTGTTTGTAATGCCCTCCGATCCGACAAGACCGTATGAGCGCGGCGCTTTCAGCAAGTGGGCAAATAAGACTCTGTCAGCCACCTTTGGTATCCCCATGACCCTAACCACGCTGCGTCACTTATACATTTCCACGCTCGATTTTAACAAAACCAAAGCGTCCGAACTAGAGCGTATAGGCAACTCAATGGGTCATAGCATCGCCATGCAAAAAGGCTATCAGTGGCTACCGACTGAGACCTAGGCGCTGCCATCCATCCCATAGCCGAGTATAGAGCGCCACAATCAGTTTGGCGCGACCGTCTTCATCAACGTCGTCGTCGGTTCCGACCTGCGCCTGTAGCGCTTGATGCGGTGCATACGTCAAATCAGTTACACCAGAAGCCTGTGCCGGTGCGTGGACGAACAGATTGTACGCAAATTCGGCAGTAAATGACGTGTGGGACTTGTTGTTCCACGGGTCACTAAAATAGTAGATGGATGGCGTTGTTCCTACATTTCGTATGAGAAGTGCCTTGTGTACCCAGGTAGGTATGGAGGCACTATACCGGTTAATGAGCCAATAGATGAATAGCGTACCCAGAATTGTGAGCGGCTGGGTTAAAAAGATTGTGGCGATTTCGCTGCCTGCGTAGCTGGTGAGAACATGCTCACCCACCGACTTGTCGTGCGCCGCCGCGAACAGCAGCAAATAATTGATGCACCAGCCGAACCAACCGAAACAGCCCGCCAGATAGAACCAGCCTAACCAGGTGTGTGCTGGAAAGTAACTTGCCCATTTACTGTAGCGCTCCACATACGGGTACTGCTCGCGTATAATTGACCCCATTTCACGCAATAATTCACCTTCTCTCTTGTCCAGGAGCAGACCCTCCTCAAACAATTTTACATCCTGCTCGCTAAATTCGGGCAGACCCCGCTTTGTAAAATATGCCATAGCATATAGTTCAAAGTCTGCGCGGCGCTTATATTCAACGTACAACAGCGGATAGAGAAATTTGAATTCACGATTTCCAATTCGGTTCATCATATAAACTAAAAATTTAACCACGGGTAAATTTAGTGCCATAGTTATTAGCGATAGAAAAACGGTGTCGTACCACTGAATTGGAGTTTCACCGTGCATAAATGCGTAGAAAATTGCGGTGATGAATAGCGAATGAAATTGTACGACGAAGACGAAGAGCAGTCTGAAGAGACGACTCAACCTGGGGTCAAATTTGAATAAAAATTCCAGACGATTGTGGTGTTGTAGAATTCGCTGAAAGAAATTAATTTTGTGCTCGACGTGAACGGGCGGCTCAAGGACTGCATGAGTATCATCAAGAGTACTCTTTTCGTTGTACACATAAATTGGGTCTTTAGGCTGGTGTGATAACAATTGTCGCACTAAGTTATTTTTTAACAGAAAATCTACATACCGACCTGACGCATGAGCATCTACGTAGACAACAAAGCCGCTCAAGAGCAGAGTGATGAGCGCAAGTCCGCCGAACACGCCGTACCATTCAGCATATTCGTGTAGTCCCGCCAGCGAATAGACGTGCGCCGCATTATCAAACACCGCTTTATTGTCTGCCGAAACAGCACGCAGCCGCGCACTGAAATCCGTCAAGTGCGTACACTGACAGACCATTCCTGTCAATGTTCCGTTCACAGCGGTACAACCATCACTGGACCAATTGCCGCCCGCTTTGTTCCAGTACAGGCAATCGTGTAAATAGGTGGGTGTAGGACAGGTCAGACTTTCAAAACCAAGCCTGCTACTACAATTCAGCGGCGCCCACTGGTTCAGTAGACAGGGTACAGACCACGTTGCTCGTGCGCTCCTGTTACCACCGTGAAACACACTAAACGCAACTCCACTGTTAATATACAGTAGGTCTTTCGCGCAATCCAGTACATAGGTTGGCGCCGGCTGAATGCGCGGGTCGCTCGCCGGAATTGCGAGATCCCAATTCATTGAAATTGGCTTGCTCAAATTCTTTGCCGAAATTTCGTTGCCTGCCGAATCCAACAAAGTAAAGGAGACAATTTTAGAATCTGGCGGCGCCCCTGTTGTCAAATTCTCATACGGGTTCGTTGTCCACTGAATTACAGCCGCCGCGGCGGCTCCAGGCACAAGAGTGTTTAGCGGCGGCATCGCAATTTGTAGACCGGCAACACTAACATTCTGCTCGGCTGTGGGGTCAATTGCCTTCATCGCCAATTTGAACGAATTTGTTTCAACTGTAAATTCACCACCGGCACCAAGAGCCGCTGCGCCCAATTTCTGAATGCTATCCTGAATTTGCGCCGGCTTGTAGTCAGCCAACGAATTAAATACAACATCGACCTGAGCCGCAGTCAATTCAGACAAATTCTGCGGCAGCGCAGGCGCCTGTCCAGGCGCGGGAGGTGGCGGCAATGCAAACGAAGGACTTGGCGTTATGGACGGTGTTGGTGTCTGACTGGGGCTCGGTGTATCTGAAGCCGACGCAGATGCCGATGGAGATGGAGATGTGGAAACTGTTGCTACGCCACTGGGCGATCCTGTACCAGTTTTAGATGTAGACCATGTCGCTGTCGCTGATGCGGTCGCAATAGCCGATAAAGTAGCCGTCCAGGATGGGCTACCACTCGCGGTAGCATTTGCTGATTCAGTTGCCGTCAAAGATGGGCTACCACTCACAGTGGCGATAGCAGAATAAGTCGCCGTCAAAGACGGATTTGCTGTCATCGTACTAAAGGCTGTCATTGTAACGGAAGCGCTCGATGATGCGCTCACGCTCGGCGCAGCTGTACTCGTTACAGAAGGTGTAGATGGAATAGGTACTATTGTAAGCCGATAGTTAACGTGCGAAAAATCACAGCCCTGCCATGGTTGTACCTTCAATTCAACTGTATTAACGTAGCTTAGATACGTCATTGTTACAGTTCCAGAGTCATAGGTAATAATCTGACTATACACAGTTTGATTGTTTATTATCAAATAGACCCAGTCGCCCTGACCGCCGTTTTCGTAGTGGAACAGAGTCATCGTTATTTGCATGTAAAAGGGCAATGAATTTACATTGACCCAAATTAAGCTAGGTATTATAACTCCACACTGGGTACAACAACATGAGACTTGGTCGTTGGGCATCATGGTTGTCGCCGAAATCCATCCCGCGCATTCCGAATTAAACATCCAAGATGGCGCAATTCCAGCCATGTAAGTCAGACCCATACTGTAGGCATTAAGACTATCATAATATCCATAAATCCACCCGTTATGACCCTGCATCTCCGAAAAATCCGTCTGCGAATCAAATATATAGACTGGCGCCGGTGTTCGTGTGATTGTTCTTGTACCCGTCATAGTGGAAGTCGACGTCGGGCTTGACGTACGAGTTGTGGATATAGTTGTAAGAGCCGTCCTTGAGGCAGTCGCAGAACCAGAAGCCGATACCGTTGCAAAACCGGTTGTAGAGGTAGTCGCAGAACCAGAAGGCGACGCCGTGGCAGAGGGCGATGGCGCCAAGTTACAGCAAAATGTATCATCGGTATCAGACCGTGGACCGAGAAAGCAGCCCCAACCCGAGCCGTGTAAACTACAGTCGCCCGCCCCATTTACAATTTCAAAATTCGGTAAAACCACCTCGCAAATGGCGGCAGCATGGACCTGAACAAACGTGCAATCGGGTGTTCCCTGTCCGACAGGACATCCGGTCCCATGACTTAGCGGTCCTATACAGGCACCTATGGCAACGCCAAAGAGCCCGAGCCCTGCCAACGTCCGTAACATTCTCCCCATTGCCGAGAAAATTGACAACCAGCAAATTTTCGCACCATCTCACAAGAACCAATGTCTTCACTTCTCAGAGCAATATTACTCACAGGAAGCATAACATTCAGTAGTTCAACTATAACAAGTGACACGGGATGTAGCTGTGTAGTAACAAAAACCGCCACGACAGCTCCAGGCGCGGGCTCAACTATCGCTGTGGGCTGCTCCATGCGCACAGACTGGCTCGGACAGCAATCAATGTGGTGCCTAACGGACCAGTCGCTCACCACATGTGGCACTCTACAAGCCAGCTTCGGCTACGTAGACATATGCCAACAGGCAGCGATTACCGCCCTGAACGCCTCCGCACAACAGGTCGAATGGGACCAGACCCCCGCGACCTTTTACACAGGTCAGCTCCTCAACATAACCTACCTTACAAACAACATACAGCCCGACGAACAATTCAGACTAACCTATCTTGGCTCACGCATAAACACAATTGCGGCTGCGGTAAATAATTCAGCAATAGCAGTCCGTCTATCAGACGCCACTTCTTCGTTAACACCCTACGCCGTTCCTATACAAATCACATCAACTACAAATCCCTCCATCTCCTTTAACAGCACCCCTATCACAATTCTCCAGAGCAAAGTTCAAAACGTCAACGTCTATAACAACGGCACTCTCGTCAACACCGGCACCGTAACTATCTTGGGTCAGAACGTGACCATCACGTGGCGTGGCTTAGGCGAAGCACAATTTGGTATAGCCACCATCGTAATTAAGAGCAGTGGTGGTGGCGGCGGCGGCGGTACAACTGTTGGTACACCAACGACTATCGTCACAGCAGGCAACAATACAGTCTATTACACTCTTCCTATAACCTTTGTACCCAACGGTTTCACAACCTATACGGCTCAAATCACAGTGACGGGACCTAGCGCCCCGTACACTGCGTCCAGCGCCGGCTTCCGTCTTGCCGCAGGACCGAGCCCAAGCACAACCCCTTCCGCAACGCCGACAGGAACACCGAGCCAAACCCCCTCTCTCTCCTTCGGCGCCAGCCCATCCTCATCGGCAACCCCGTCAAGAACCCCAACACCCAGTCCAACGCCTACGCCAACAGCCTCTCTATCCACCGGTTCAACAGCCTCAAATACACCGACCATATCAGTTACATCTAGCATAACACCATCACAGACCCCCACCATCAGTACAACCTCAACAACATCCGCCTCCTCAACAATAACACCCAGTCTCTCCGCAAGTCCAACCCCAAGCCAAACGCCCGCACCCAGTATCGATATTCTTGGTGCCGCGCGAGCCGCCGCCGAAGAGGCAAATAACAAAAACGCAGCCATCGGCGGCGCGGCGGCAGGTGGTCTATTCGCCGCCGGCATCATTGGGTTCATCGCCTATAAAGCATATGAACGCAAGCAATTAAGAGAGCGCCGTCTACGTAAGCACCGAGCCAGCCTAAGAACAGCACAGAATCGCGACGTCTATGGTATGAATGAGTCTAAGGAAGACGAAGAGAAGCCGACCGTCGTTATGTACCAGGTTCAGGGTTTGCCGCAGCAGCAGCGCCAGAACTCACGCCGCAACAACTTAGGGGGCTATCAATCACGCCGCAACTTGTAAGTACGGCGCCGCCGCGCCTTCTTCGAAGAACCGCCCTCCAGCCCCATTCCCGCCCGCACGTTCTCCATAAGCGCCGCTGCGTTCTCCTCCGTCATGGAGCCAATCATCACGCCCTGCTTGAACGTATCCAGGTTGCGCCGTGTCGCCGCCGCACGCAGCTTAGTGCCAGACATACCAGCAACAGAATTCCCTGAATTCCGTTTCTTTCCAATCGGCACAACCTCCACCAAACCCTCTTTTTCGAAAATGCGCCGGAAACCGGGTACGCGGTCCGACCCCACACCCATCACAATCTTTGTATAGCCCGCTGCTTTGAGCCACTCCACGATTGCCGTCAAATTAGTACACTTCTCTTCTGTCGTATTAACAATCGTCACGCCGCTAGGATACTGCTTTCGCATGTAGCCAACCTTCTGCGCCACTGACAGTGGATTCTCAAGTTTTTTCTCCTGATTGCTGGACACAAAGACGTAGGCATCGCCCTCACGCGCCGCCGCCAACGCGATAAGCCCGCGCACCAACACCTCATGCCCCGTTGTCGGAGGCTGAAAGCGACCGAAGGTGAAGACAGCCGTGGTCATTCTATATAACGATTAGAATAAATCCAATTGTAAAGTATTTTGCCCGACCTATCGCTCTATCCTATTTGTTTTATACCAACGATAATGGACGGAATACCTGGTCCTACAATAGCCGTTGTTACCGCTAAAGCCTGCACAGTATTACTACCGCCCACTTGAGATACAGGTGTTCGTCGCCGACCCGTCAAGTCCAGTAGGACCTCGCGCCCCAGTAGGACCAGTAAAACCAGTAGAACCCGTGGCGCCGGTATTTGTTGCTGTTCCAGCAAGCCCTTGCGCACCTGTCGCGCCAGGTTGTGGGCAACCGTAAATAGCTGTAAAGCGTTTTTGGGCTAATAATTCGGACGTATCCATTACCTATTCTATCTACTAGAAATAATAGGTAGTATAAAACGCCGCATCCCCTCTATGTCTATATAAAAGAGAATGTCGTCGTAACTTCCACAGTATCTGGTCTACACATTTATCCTAATAAATCAGTTCATTAGGATAAATATAAATTAAGTAAATAGTTTACGTGTGCGAAATCATAACCCAGCGCGCAATATTACTTGAATATAAGAACGTAGCAGAACCACCCCTTGGTGCAATTACAGTAACGTCATTTGTTAAGTACAATCGGTTACTAGCCGTAGAAGCAGAACCTTCATCTTTAAAGTTCTGGGAAGTGCTTGTATTATTGATTAATACAATCATGCGTCCGTTAGTTCCGTTTTGGAAACCAGTAATATCTCTCTCATTAGTGCCCGTTAATATGAAGAATGTTTGACCAGGTAAGTTATAATCATTGATATTACCTGAATCGACTGAAATATTTGCTCCCTGTGAATATGTTATTATATCACTTGTTAAACCCTGCGGACCGATATCACCCTGCGTTCCAATATCACCCTGATAACCTTGATAACCCTGATCACCCTGATAACCCTGATAACCTTGATCACCCTGATAACCTTGATCACCCTGGAAACCCTGATCACCCTGAAAACCCTGAACTCCTTGGTCACCCTGGAAACCCTGATCACCCTGGAAACCCTGAGCTCCTTGGTCACCCTGGAAACCCTGATCACCCTGGAAACCCTGAG
>Ga0114962_10004667_pt1 | contig 10879 bp, 12 predicted proteins | sample C_130820_MF_Meta_FD_87017 | JGI IMG/M metagenome (GOLD analysis project Ga0114962, IMG submission 87017) | Freshwater microbial communities from Lake Croche, Canada to study carbon cycling - C_130820_MF_MetaG | ecosystem: Environmental > Aquatic > Freshwater > Lake | place: Lake Croche, Canada...
AGGTCTTCCACATTTTCACCCCTTCGTCTACCTCGATTTGGCACCGCTGAATATATGAGCCTGTTTAGCATTGTCGACACAATTAATGTAAAAAAGTAAAAAATAAAAAAGAATAAAAAAGAATAAAAAAGTAAAATAAAAAAGAATAAAAAAGAAAGTAAAATGTTTTTTTTGTAAATTATCTACTACCTACCTGACCAGATTTTTATCAAAGGTAAATGTTTACAATTATTTATTTGTTTTATATTTATTCCCCACGGACAGTAAGAATGTATATTGCCTAGCAAAGTTTCTTTTTTTTCATTTTTTTGTAATAAACAAGCAATAACTCTTTCAAAAGAACAACGATTGAACCTCGTTAACACATGGTCCAATAATTTGCTAATATCATATTTATTATCAACACACATTAAATAATCATGTGTAATGATTGACATTCCTCCAAAACATCCTTTCCATAAATCTTTATTTTGATAAAATTTTAATAATTCTACATCATTGAACAACATTATCATTTTTGTTTCATCTTTTATTTGGTCCCAATCATGTTCAAATTCCCAAATTAATTTATATTTATATACATTTGTGTCTATATGTCTATTTATAAATACAGAATCATGAATTATAACTGCAGTGTCAAATAACTTATTATGTAAATAATAATAGTATGGCAATAATTCGCCTCTTCCATGATGTCTACTATTTATAATTCTAGTTTTATATAAAACTCTTTTTTGTATATATTTATAGTTGCTATTATCATCGATAATAAGAATCAAATGTTCAGGATAGTACTTACGAATGCAATCATAACAGTGATTCCAATAAATATTTGTTAATTTGTCATGTACATTTCTTAGGATGATAAATCCTGTTGTTTTTTCAACATTTGTCATTATATGATTTATACTTATTAAACAAGATAAAATAAATAATAAATAATATTTTAAAAATACAAAATATAAATGAATGACAATGAAAAACAGATTATCGCGAATAAAATAAAATGTATTAGTGAAGAAGATGTGAAGAATGACTATGAAATGTTGAAAAATATGATGGTGGTGGCGACTACGACATCAACTTCTGTGGAATTCAACGAACGGTGCCGAGTTGGAAATAATGTTGTTGATTTTTTTACATTTAGAGAGAGGTTGGAAACTCGAGGCAAATATAATATAAATTTTTATGACTTTATTACCAACATTGAAGAATTCAAAAAAAAGAAATTTATTCAAACCATGCTCACTTATTATGAGACAACCAAAAACGCGCGGGGATTAAAAAATGAATATGTTGTTTTAAAAGAAGTGTACAATATTTGCATTAGCGCCATAAATATTTTCCGACCGCTTATCGCTGTTGAAATATATCAACGTTTCAAACCAACACGAATACTAGACTTTAGCGCCGGATGGGGTGGTCGCGCGGTTGGTGCGGCGGTGTGCAACATTTCATACTTTGGAATCGACATCAATGCGGGGCTGCATGACCCGTACAATAAAATGTCCGCATTTTTAAACTCAAATACTTCTTCTTCTTTGATAAATTTGTTGATTGCTGATGCTGTATCATTCGATTATTCGACGATTGTGCCCGGGTATGACATGGTATTTACGTCACCTCCTTATTATTTTATCGAAAAATACAGTCATAATGAAAGCTACATGTCAAAAGACGACATGGACCAAAAATTTTATATTCCACTATTTTCAAATACTTACAAATACTTGCTGCCCGGAGGACATTTCGTGCTGAATGTTAATAAGGAAATATATGAACGCGTTTGTCTTGCACTTTTTGGACCTGCTCAACAAACAATGAATTGTAAAAAAAGTAAACGTCAGAATAACTATAGAGAGATGATTTATATATGGACAAAGTAAAAAGTAAAAAGTAAAAAGTTAAATATAACCTTCAAAACTTATATAAAACGAATGATTGATTATTATTATTATTATTATTGTTGAATGAACGATTTATTACAATTCAAAGACTCATTTAAAATTATGGGCATCCTGGAAAAGTATTCAAATAACCCAATAACCAGTTCCAGTTCCGGTTCCAGTTCTCGACTTAAGTATTTTAAATATTTGTCTTTTGGACTACTTGTGTATTCGACATATCGTTTTTTTAAATCATCGGCATTTTTTAATAAAAATAAAAAAAAAGAACTTCAAGTGAAAGAACTTCCTGAATATGTAAAATACGACAGTGGATGGTATGCCGAATTTGATGAATTCCAAAAAAGGTTAATAAAGCCGACGCCGATGTTGTCGGACCCACCCCCCACAATTCAAGAAGCCACTCCGAGAGGCGATATTTTAATGTACTATGATGTGAAAAATAAAGAGTTTGTGTATTATTCTAATAATAAAAATTTGCCATATAGAACCCTAGATGCTGTTGCGCGAAAATATGTGTGTTTACACAATGTACCATCAATATACGTCGACATTCGAGAAGAAGTAAAAAAGGGATTTGAAAAATGTAAAAATAAAGCCAAATGTGTCGATTCAGCCACCACGACATCATCATCATCATCATCTTCAATGTATGCTGTTTATAAAAATTATAAAAGCGGTGCAACGGCAACAACATCAGCAGCTGACAGCAATGGTGTAGGAAAAAATTCTAAAAAAGTGATTCTCAAAGATAATGTAAACAAGTTTATTTTCAAAGGGCGGATTGACGACTATGCTTTAGATGTAAAAGCTCGCGAAAAAAAAGAAAAATCATCTAAAAAAACAAGGAATGAGAATGATGGGAACGAGAATGATGAGAATGAACAAAAAAGTGGCGGCGGCAATAAAGATGATGCCGATAATGAAGAAAAAGAAGAAATCAATATTTCATATTCCGAGTTTAAAAAAAGGAATGTGAGAAACTCTTAAGAAGTAGAGAATTTTTCAAATATTTTTTATATTTGAAAAATGATAAAAAATAAATTCATTAAAATAAAATATATTAATATAATAGTAATAAAAATTATTATTTAATTATCACCATCAATTTATCATTTATCACATTATATGTCATCGCCAACTGATTATTATACACAAAGATTATACCAAGCCGCCGCAAACAAAGCCGGACAAGCTGCGTCTAATGCCAGACAGTTTGTTTCTGGTGCCGCCAATGCATTTACCAATCCCAATCCCGCCAGCAATCCAGTCAAAGCCAATCGATTTGCATCCAGCGGTAACAGTAGCAGCGGGAGCGGCGTCGCAAGTGACGGCGAGTATAAAATGTTTACGCGCGCTCAATTGAATGACTTATATGGAAACAAAAGCGGAAACAGGGGGTCTTCATTTATGAACACCAATTTTTTTAGTTTGGGTGAAGGACCCATTGAACACATAATTATGATGTTTCAGCTCTATATCGCGCTCATTGCCGCTTTAAGTCGGCTCAGCATGAATGCTGCGAGCATGAGCGCTTCTTTTCTTTTTGGGAATGAAACGCTAATTAATATTTTTTCCATTTTTCTTGAAAACGCGCTCAACCTTATTTTGAATAGAAATGTCGCCGATATGTCATTGGACCAATTGCACCAGTCTCTCGTGGATAATAAACCCCAACTACAGAAAATGTCTGCATTGCTAATCAATGAAATATCCACCCTCGCTCTAGGTCTTAGTGATGTGTGTTCAAAAATTGCAACGGAGTGGGTCACAGATGTTCTACCCGGACTGCTTAAAAGTTCAGCAATAGGAGCATCCAGCGCCGCTGAAGCTGGGATAAATGCTGCAACCATGGGCGCCTTTGGTGAGCTTGTAGAAATATTTTCCGCTGGTGCTGCAACTGTTGGAGGAATGATGAAAATTATGAAGGGGCTTCAGGGCAACATTGGAAATTTTAGCGAAGCGTATGGAAAAGTATCCAATGCGTACGATGGACTTGTAAAATTAAAAGAACTTTTCAGTAAATCTCCTAGCGAAATAGCCGCGGCTGCAACTGCTGCTGTTATTCCTAAAGCTGCACAAGATATTGCAGACAGAGCAGTTAGCACACTAATGAGTCCAGGAAATCCTGATTTGTTGTCTGCTCCTAATACAACTCTTGGTAATGCTGTTGGTACAAATCTTGGTACAGCTATTGGTACAGCTATTGGTGCTGCAACTAATAAAGGAATTAATAACCTTGCAAATGTTGGGTTGAATGCTGCAAACAAGGGTGTTGAACTTGGATTAAAGGGGATAAGCGGTATTTCAAAAGGATTAAAGGGAGCAGCAAGCACAATTTCTAATTTATTTTTAACAACTCCGACAGGAAAACCGGTAACTGATGCTGCTGGAACACCTATTAAAATAAGTTTATGGAACCGTATTTCAAAATCACTTTTCGATGACGCAATGAAGAAAATAAAAGACAACGGAAAATATGGACAAGTTAATGCAACGATTGTTCAATATATTTTAAGAAACCCCGATATACTGATTCCTTTTTTGCCAGTACCCTATAATGTTGCTGCTGTTGCATTTCGACTGGTTCAAACATATATAAAACATGTATATCAACCAAAACCTGCTGTTCCTGTGCAACCCACTACTGTTGGAGGGAATAGAAGATATAAAAACAAAAGTATAAAAAATAAAAAATATTTTAAAAGATACATGTCGACTCTTCGACGTAAAACTGAAAAAAAAGAACTTGATTTATTAAATGGAATTCGCGATTTTAAAAGCATTATTAGTTTATAATTTGTTCATTTTATTCTTTTTTATAATTTGTTCATTTTTATTTTTATAAATTATTTGAAACGCACATGGTAAGAAATGCTTCTTTTCCATTTTTTGCGAGATGTTCCATGCACCTCATTGTCCATCCATATGAACCGCCGCTGTGACCGTCATATCCCAGTGCAACCATATTTTGAGAAATTTTTCCAATCATTGCATCTTTTGAAAACATGAACGATTGGCCCTGAAAGTTTCTTATCCAGTCCCATCCTTCAGCCATAGTAATCGCCCCATGCGCATTCTTCAACATGATGCGATTATTACTATCATAAATGTTGTAATTGAATTCAGCATCAGATATGGTAACATCGGTCATGGTTTCGGTCATTGTTTGTCTTTGTGATTGTAGTTGCTTCCTTGCTTGCTAGAATAAAAATAAATATATTGAATTTTCAATTTTTTTATAAACATGCTTATAAAAAAATAAAAATAAATAATTTTTATCAAATTAACATTTTTTTTTATTTTTACTTTTTACCAATCCATTTCAAGTATCCATTGCTTTTTTTCAAATTGAATGATGTTCCCAAATGACTTTTTGCAATTTTATATGCCGACTCTTCAAATGATGTGAGTTGTTTTATATAATCTTCAGTGTGCTCGGTGTGATTGTGCTCTTGCTGTTGCGGCGGTTCCATAGGCGTATGAAGATGATACAACTTTATGTTTAATACTATTTTTAAACATAAAATAATCAATTTATTATTATTATTATTATTATTATTATTATTATTATTATTATTATTATTATTATTAAATGTCATCTACATTAATTTCGACTTTACACATTTTGTTTTTGTTTGAATTGTTTGATTTATCGGCATAATGCTTTTCTTCACTTTCTTCTTCACTTTCTTCTTCGCTTTCTTCTTCGCTTTCTTCTTCGCTTTCTTCTTCTTCTTCTTGGTCTTCGCTTTCTTCTTCTTCTTCTTGGTCTTTTCTTTCTTCTTCTTCTTCTTCTTCATCATCATCGCTGTCGCTGTCAATGTCATTTATATCCCCATACATTGCCTGCGGATTTACAACGTTATTTACTGACGCCACCTTATTTTTCCCTCTCATTTTTATTGTCTCGATGGATGCGGACGATGATGCCGATGATACAATTTTCTGATATCGGAGCGTATCTGTATCGACAAAATCACACACATCTTCCATTGCAACCACCGTTGTGCTTGCTCGCGACAGTTCTGACTCCTTCATAAAAATTCCGTGAGTTCGCTTTAGTGTGTCCTTTTCGCCTGATGAATACACTTCCAACAAGTCGCACATTTCCATTTCTTTTTTACCCTTGCTATTGCTTTTAATCGCATTTTCATTTGGCGCTTGTTGAAACTCGCGTATTCCTACAAGAACCCATTTGTCAACTTCAATAATATTATCGCGCTTTCCTCTGCCTTTGAATTTTCCGCGAATGAAGCAGCGGCGCTCTTTATCGTCGATGCACATTACATCAAACGTGTTTCCATTCAATCGTTTTACAACCCCATAAATTTCGCTCTTACTCTGCGATATTCTTAGCCCGCTTTTTGTTGACTTTACGGCGTGTTTGTGCGCGACCTTTTTACCGTTGCAACCTCCTTTTTCATTTTTTACCATTTTATTTTTGTCTTTTGAATCTATTTTTTACTTTATTTATTCAGTGTCGTGTTTGGGAACCAGTTATTAATTAATCCAATTATATATCTAAGTATATTATATTTTATTATTTATTTCAGGGGACATGCCAGGGGACATGCTGTCCCTCTGACCCCTTGCCGATTATAGAGAGGGAGGGGGGCAGAGGGGGGACGTATGTCCCCCTTGGGTTAAAGGGGGGACGTATGTCCCCCTTGTCCCCCTTGGGACATTTGGGAAAACATGTCCTCATTTCGCTTTGACTCTTTGACAGAATTTGACCTAAAATCATCAAAATCGAAATTATCAATCAAAAGTTCATAGTTTTCAATGTTTACATCCTGGTAAAATATTGACTTGTACTTGTATCTCGTTGTTTGATAGTCGCTTCTTCTAGCCGGGTCAGGATGAATATTGTCCATAAGTATTTCAGAAAATGAAATTAAAAATTGATTCGACGTGAATCCAGATGTCGATATGAATTTTATAACTTGCAAATATGAAATGCTCAGCGCATAATTATCCCACGTGTTCCAATATTTCAAACACTCGCTAATAACGTACTTGCGGGATTGGTCTATAAACCGTTCCAGCGTTGAATAACAAAGCTTTTTATACCTTTCAATAAACTCCGGCGACAAAATTGTAAATGCGCCATTTGAGTCCACATATGTGTCAATGGTCTGTTTCAACGACTCTGGCGTTATTCTGCTATGTTTATTCAGCACGTAGTTAATCAAATGAATTTCTATAGACCATAAACTGTATTCCGGGAAATAAACGTAGAAATAGTCGCGATACATGTCATACACACCTGATGCTGCGCCAGCGTCGTCTTTCTCCTGCTTTTGCTCTTGGTCCAGCAATAAATTTATAGGTATTGATATTCCAAAATCTAAAATAACTGGAAGTCCTGTCTTGAGGTCGATGACGGCATTATCCCATTTGAAATCATAGTGCACTATTCCGTTCTTCATTAGCTGTTCCAGAGAGAATAAAAAATAAGAATACGTGTCGAAAAGTGTGTTCAAAATGTGTTTCTTATTGGTACTCGATAACAAATATTTTGTAAATTTAACATTTTCTACATATTTCATTTTTAATAATATAAATTTATTTGAATCATCTTTTGATTCTATGATATTTGCATTTGTTGCCGTTGTTGCCGTTTCCGTTGATGATGATTTTCCGCTTATTATCTGACATTTTTTAATCTCTCTCTCACTCACTTTTGCTAAAGATGCGGTGCAGCTCTGTATAACGGGGACATAATACAAGCTGTAAAATGGAATGCCTTGTATAATCTTTCCAATCCGTATTTCATTTTTAGAGCTAAAATTCTTTTTTACAAGTTTAGAAACATACTCCGAGCTGGAGCTGCTTGTGTTACTATTTCTTTTTGTTTCCTTCTTACAAGGGAGAGACGGATAAAATATGCATCCAAATCCTCCCTGATTTATTACTTTACTTATTGCTGCATTATTTTTTACTGTCATATTTATGGACGACTAACTATTATTAATTATTATTATTATTATTATTACTTATTATTAATTATTGTTATTATGAACAAATTTATTCATAATAATAACATTCCAATATCCAATATTAAACATTTTAAACATTCTACAAAACCTTTTTACGTCTTGAGGTTCTTGTAGAACGATTATTTATTGAAGAACTGCACAAACGCTGAGTTTTGGTTGGTTTTGTTTTTGAACACACGGAATACCTGGTAATTTTTGAATATTCCTTTTTACCTTTCATATATTTTTTGTAATAAGCTTCGCGTTCTTTGGATGAATGAAAAAATAATTTATTTTTTTTACCATTATTACCATTTTTCATAAACACAAGTCCCTGAAAATTTCCACACAATCTTTGTTTATACTCCTTACGACTACAACCTTTTAATGCATACAATGTCTTTATAGGAGCCATGAATCATGTATACATGTAGATGAGAAAAAATTACCATTTCAACCCCATAAAACACGACGACTCAAATTATTCGCAGAATACTTATTTTTTTTCCAATTGCCACTCATGCCTGCACTCCGCGTTAAATAATTGTGCCTGCGCGTTTTATCTTTGTGGCGCGTATAGTCTTCATAGCCAAGCTGTCCGAAGTTAACCCACTTTTTAGAAACCGGGTCGCAAATCCTGTATTTTTTCACAGGATTATTTGCCGGATACAATTTTGCCGTCTTACCCAAATATTTAGTTGCCATTTTTTGAGCTTGTGTCGGGCTCGAATACTTGTATATGATTTTCTTATAGCGAGTTTCTTTTTTCGATAACTTTTTGCATTTATTTGCGTTTACATTTGTATTTATATGATTCTTGCCACTCTTACTCTTACTCTTATTCATTTTATATTTTATTTATATAAAAATAAAAAAATATAAAATTTATAAAATCCAACAATTTAAAGGAGAAGGAGGGGTCATAGGGGAACCTAGGTTCCCCTGAAAGCACGATTCTTGTATGTTTTTTTTATTTTTGCAATAATTAGTGCTGGGTCTTCCGAAAATGGTTCTAAATCGATTAGACGGTCAATTTCCATTTTCAAAATGTCAACGCATCTTTTGCAAAATTCGCTGAACAAGTCTGCGGGAGATGCAGGAGAAGGATTTTTACCATCGTTATTGTTATTATTGTTATTATTATTGATTTCCCTCGCAATGTGTTCATCCATCGCACAAATAAGTTCCTTTGAAACTGAAACGTATTTCCCCCTCGGTTTTGGAGGCACCTTGACAAACGACTTGTTTCGAAAATAGTATCGACCGCTTTTAAATATCTTGTTCTCAATAGAATCTGCAGACCCCTTGTAGTCCAGACTTTGTAGTCGTTCTATCTCATCATTTATTATTATTGAAATGTTCGTATTCTTTTTCCACTCGTTCCACGCATCAGCGTAAGCGTGACGGTCATCAAATTGATGCATTTTTGAAAATTGCAAAAGAGCATCAACCATTTCGTCACTCAAATTGAATCTGAAAACCGGTTTATTTCGTTTCAAAGCTTCTGTGTCTGTGTGCGTATTGATGTCGATACACATGCCTCCATTTTTAACTCCTTGCTGCTGCATGACGCTGTTTCTGATTTCTGATTGATTTAGCATTTGTAAAATACTTTTCAATTTTTTACAAATGGAGAACAAATAAACGGATAAACGGAACGAATAAATAATATAAAATAAATACATAAATATATACAAACACATTAGTTTATAAAATCCTACCAAAGCAACAAACCTTTGCATCAAGCAACGTGCTACGTCGTACACCCCGTAATGTCAAAATCAAAAACAAATTTTAATACATTTTTGAGTGAATGTGAAGAATATGAACCCGTTGAAACAAATGGAAACCATCGTGAGCGCCATCAGCATGACCGGTGTGCTTCTGCTTCTGTCGCTACTACCAATAATGGAAATAACATATTTTTAAACTCGAATTCAAACTATGCAAATGCAAATGCAGGCGCCACCGCTGTTGTAGATTCTTCAAAACTGGTTTTAAATGATGACAACTTTCCTTCCTTGTCATCAAAAGTAAATGTAAAATCAGAAACTCAAAATAACAAAATTAATTTTAAAAATGCACTTTCTTCTTCATCGCATATATTATTGCAGCAACAGCACGAGCAGCAAAAGCGATTGGCTGCAATTGCTGCTGCGTCCACATTTAGCAACGTGTCACATATTCTTGTTAAAAAAGAAAGCGAATACATTGCAAATAAAATTATTTTATCAAAAAGATTTTCCGCTTCGAATGAAATAACATCTATAAAATCTAAAAGAAAAATATCCGACGATGACGATGATGACAACAACGACGACGATGACAATGACGATTATGAAAATGATGGTTATGAAGATTGATGCAATGCATCGGTACAATGCATCGGTGCATGGTTATTTTTTTATTATTATTTTTTAATTTAATTAAATTGAATTAGACAATGAATGAACATTATAATAAAAATTGAATTTTGAAATGATATAAACAAATAATGATATATACAGTTATACAACTCATCGCATTCGTTTCAATGGTCACTCTTAGAACCGCATCCACCTCGGCTTTTTCTGATTATAATAGTAATAATATCCGCGAATACAATATCGTCAACAGCAACTGCATTCAAGTTGGAACCCACTGTTACCTGGTGTGCATTCCCACCTTGCCAAATGATGTAACAAAAATGGCTGTCGCAAGAGCAGTTGAGCGTCGAATTCTATATTCATCTTTGAGAGAAATAAAATATGTGAAGAATGTAATGTTTGTGCAGGGCTTTGATGAAAATGTGAATAATGCGCCGATTCAATCGGACTTGACAGTGCCTCGCGCGGACCCGTGCTACAAGTTTGCAATTGTGAATATTGAGATGCCGCCCAATGAGCATGGGGTTTATACTGATTATGAAAATGAATTTTATGAGAGCGTTTGTCGCGGAGACATGTTTATTGGAGAATGGAGCAACGTGTTTCTCATGGCCAATCCAAACTACTA
>Ga0114962_10004668_pt1 | contig 10877 bp, 6 predicted proteins | sample C_130820_MF_Meta_FD_87017 | JGI IMG/M metagenome (GOLD analysis project Ga0114962, IMG submission 87017) | Freshwater microbial communities from Lake Croche, Canada to study carbon cycling - C_130820_MF_MetaG | ecosystem: Environmental > Aquatic > Freshwater > Lake | place: Lake Croche, Canada...
AACGCTCTCCATGGGTGGCAACGGATCGACCCGCGCCTCCACGCAGACGTTCAACACGCTGACCCTCTCGGCCAACAGTTCGATCGACTTCGCCAACCTGACCGGTCAGTCGGCCCTCTACTTTAGCAAGATCGCCGGCCTGTCGAGCTACAGCCTGAGCATCTTCAACTACAATGGCACCAATATCTGGGGCACGACGTCGACGACCGGTGGAGAGGGCCAATACACCAAGCTCTATGCGCTGACCGGATCGGGCGCGAGTGGCTTCACCGCGGCGGAACTCAACAACATCAAGTTCTACAGCGGAAGCGATGCGAGCAGCACCTTCCTCGGCGAGGGTAGCTTCTCCAACATCACTTCCGACGGATTCAACCAGATCGTCCCAGTTCCCGAGCCCGGAGTGGTCCTCGCAGGACTCCTCCTCCTCGGCTGGATGATCGTCTCATTCCGATCGCATCTGGTGGGTGCGGTTCGGTTGGCTCGCCGCTAAGAATTGTCGGTTTATTCATGAGTTAGGAAGAGGGGAGGAAACTCCCCTCTTTTTTTACCCCGGAATCTCCCATGCTCTTCTGCCCCACTGAGCCCCGGCGGGATACCATGACTGGTTGTGAATGTGCTCCTGCTCACGGGAGATTGCCCCGCTATCGCTCACGGGATCTGGTTGTCGGAACCCTTCCTCATCATATGATGGGTACTCATTCATGAATTCCACAAACGAGTCCAGGATCTCGGGTTCCGATTCTCACAGGGTCTCTGGCGGCGCTGCCGCACGGCTCATCCTGTTCCTTGCTGTGGTCGTTTCGATCTTTATGGCAGGAGGCCCCGCACAGGGTGGCATGGGTCTCTTCCTTCTTGTAGCCGGTGGCGTGATCCTCTTCTCGCCTGTCTCCCGTGTTGTGGAGTGGAAGCTCTGGATCCTTGGCCTCCTTCTTGTCGGGGCCCTCTCCCTGCCGCTTCTCTCCGAGCGGGTGCTCGGGATCGCCCCGTGGAAAGGTCCACTCAGGAACTTCTCCGACATTCTCCTGCACGATTCGGTGAGCGCGGATCCGAGGGCAACCCTCTTCTGGGTCATCATGATCCTCTCCTCCCTCCTGGTCGCTCTCTACTCGCTCGGCTCTCCCCTCTCCACCTCCGCGATGAGAAGGGTCGCCTTGTGGGCGGTGCTTGCCTGCGGGGCCTACGATCTTGTGGCATGGCACGCCTTCTCGACCGGATGGCGCTACCCGTTCTTTGACCGCGAGGCGTGGTCCCAAGCCGCTTTCGGGTTTTTCCCCAACCGCAACCACACGGCGGGTTTCCTTCTCAGCGGAGCCATCCTGTCGCTGGGACTGATTCACAGGGGGCTGAGGGGGAGGGGGCTCCTTCCCGCATTTTTCGGGGCACTCTGTTTCACCCTTCTCGCTGCCTCCCTGCTCTTCTTTTCCTCCTCCCGTGCCGGTCTTGTCTTTCTCGTTCTGGGTTTCCTGATCTGGATCCTGGGACTCGGTCGTCAGAGGACTCCCCTTCTGGTCGGGCTCTCCATCGCGGTGGCGGTGGTGCTGGCTGCCTTCTTCCTCTCCTCGGGGAGTGGTCTTTTGGAACGTTTTTCCGGACACGCCTTGGGTTCCTCTTCGGCACACTCTTCCACGCTGGCTTCCGATGCACGGTTTGGCATCGCGAGGGATACCCTCTCGATCATCGCCGACCACCCCGTCACCGGGACGGGGTTGGGAACCTATGCCCTGATCTATCCCTTCTACGCCGACAAGAGCCTTCGGGATCTCTCCACGGCTCTCCATGCGGAGAGCGACTGGCTGACGCTCGCTTCGGAGGGGGGGCTTGTCTCGATGTTGCTCGCCCTCTCCCTTGTGGTGCTGATGCTGGCCCGTATCCCCCGTCTGAAGGCGCTCACCGAGGCAAGGGAGTGGCCTCTGCGATGGGCCTTTCTCTCCGCCTTGCTGGCCGAACTGCTCCATGGTCTGGTCGATGTGCCGCTGCACAGGCCGGAGTTGGGCTGGTGGATCCTGCTTCTGGGTGGTGTCGGCTTTGCCGGTGGAAGCGGAATCCCGGAGGGCCGCACCCTCTCCCTCCGGATCCAGAGGATGATGCTTATCCTGGGAGCCCTTCCCATGATCATCCTCGGAGTGATGATGATCCGTGCTCAATGGTTCGGCGGTCCGCCGATGCCCCCCTATGCCGCGGCGACGTGCGAGAAGAGGGCTGTCGCGCTGGTGGATGAGAGAGTGCTCCCCGGAGCCTTCGGGCTGCTCAATCAGCAGATCATCGACTATCCGATGAATTCCAGAGCCTATTTTCAACTCGGATTCCTGGGGGTCCAGGAGGGGGAGAAGGTTGCCGAGGCGAAGGCCCTCTATGCCGCCGCGCTTCATCTTTCGCCGCATGATCCCGACCTGGCCTACCAGTGCGGAAAGTCGGTCGCCAAACTCGAACCCCTGACCGCGGCACGTTTCTGGGACGAGGCCCTCTGCCGACAACTGGTTCTCGATAACCTTCCGACAAGCACAGTGCGCCGCGCACCCGACCTCTTCGGGAAGATGATGATGCAGTCCCCGGGAGATCCCGTCATGATCCTCAGAATGCCGGTGCTCGCCTCGCAGGATCCGCGGCTCCGGATGATGTGGCTGGCCAGTCCCGACTGCGATCCGGCCTTCATCGCGGAGTCGGCCCGGGACTCCACGTTCATGGGGTCGCTCACGCCCCTCCAGCAGGGGCGCGTCCTGGATCTCTGGTGGAGGAGGGGAGGGAAGCCCGAGGTTGCCGCCTTCCTCGATGCCAATCCCGGGTATCGCAAGCCGGCCGCGGCGACGGTTGTGGCAATGCTCTCTGCATCGGGTCGTCAGGAGAATGCCTGCCGGTTCCTGATGGAAACCTTCGCGATTCCGACAGCCGATGTGCTCAATCCCCGCGCCGCGTCATCGGAGGCATCGCCGGATGTCACCGGTTCGGTGCCGAAGGATCCTCTGGCCGCGGCAAAATTCTATCTGGCGCGCGGCAACGATGTGACCGCACTCCGTTTCCTGGGTGAGGCCTCCGGTGCGGGGGGAGGAGATGCCGCCGAGGCCCTGCGACTGCAGGCCGCTCTGGAGATGCGCTCCGGAGACTGGTCGAAGGCCTCCAACACCCTGCTCGCGTATCTCCGGGCAACGGGGCAACTCTGAGTATGGTGTTGCCCCGCCTTTTTGTGGAATAAGGAGGAAGAGGATGAACTTTCCGGAAGCCTTTCGCTCATCGGTTCGTCTTCCCTGCCTGGATGGATGGAGGTGTCTGAGCATCCTCCTAGTGCTCTTGAACCATAGTCGGCAACTTCCGGGCTACGATCCCTCCTGGGATCGGGTGGTCCGCTGGATCCCGGACGGGCGTTTCGGGGTCGAGGTCTTCTTTGTCATCAGCGGCTTCCTGATCACCTTTCTCCTACTCAAGGAACGGGAAAAAACCGGGGCGATCTCCCTCAGGATGTTTTACCTGCGCCGGACCCTGAGGATCCTTCCCGCCTATGGTGCCTTTCTGGGTGTGCTTGCAGCGCTCTGTTATTTCACGCCCCTCCAAATACCGTTGGGTCGCTGGATCACGCTGCTGACCTTTACGGAAAATTATGTGGAAACCCATGCGGTTCCTTATGGGCACATCTGGTCGCTCTGTGTGGAGGAGCAGTTTTACCTGATCTGGCCATTGATCGTCTGCCTGGTCCTCGGAGCCGTTCACTCCTCCAAAAAACTCCTGATCATTCTGATGATACCCGTTGTGTTGGCACCGCTCTGCCGGGTTTACGGATACGTGCACCCGGCATCCGTTGTGTTTTATAGAAACTCTTTCTTCAATTGCTGCGACTCCCTGGCGGTCGGTTGCCTCTTGGCTGTGTTGACCGGATTCCATGGGTCTGCAATCGAGCACGCGGTGCGACGGAGGCCCCTCATCCCTGTGTGTCTCGGGATGATGCTGATCGTTCTGGCGTTGGTGCCGGTGCGTCTTCTCAAGTGGGGGGTGTTGACGGTTCCCTTCGGGATCACCTGCAACGCCATCGGGGTGGCGCTCCTGATCCTGACCAGTATGATCCGACCCGATCTGGCCTGCTTCCGTTGGCTGGAATGGAGGCCGGTGGCCGCGCTGGGTGTGGTTTCCTACTCGCTCTATCTCTGGCAACAGCTCTTATGCAGTTCCGAGGACTATGGCTTGGCCGTGACGCCGTGGTTCCTCTCCTTCCCGTATTGGATCTTTGTCTCGCTATTGGTGGCCGTGCTTTCCTACAAGTTCATTGAAACGCCGCTCATCAGGCTGAAATCCCGCCTTCAAGCCAAGGCCTGAGAGCCGCGCAACCCATCCACACCATGCTATTGTCGCAGCTGCCGGGATTTGTACGTGGGAAACTCTCCTCGGGCGCCGAACTTCTGGGGATATGGAGAGCGCCAATGATTTCCCGACGCGCTCTTTCTTCGACGCGGGTCGACCTGCATCTCCCCTACAACTGCTGCAATCCCTCCTTTTTCCCATACCGTGGCGAGATGCGCGGGATCGTCCGGACGGTGAACTACGAGAAGGAGAACAGGGCCAACCATTTCCGCTTCCTCTCTGGTAACCGATGGGATTCGGTCAACTACTACGTGAAGCTCGCTCCGGGGAATGATGCCGTGGTGATCAACCGGATCGAGGACGCGGAATTCAGGAAGGAGGGCCTCTCCGAGTACGGCTTGGAGGATCTGAGGGTCTTCACCCACGGGCAGAAGCACTTCGTGATCGGATCCCTGGCCAGCGGCATCCCCTCCTCGACAAGCACGATCTTCATCGCGGGCTTCGACCCGGAAACCGGGAGACTCTCCGGGCTCACGCCGATCCCATCTCCGGCAGGCAAGCCCCGCGAAAAGAACTGGATGCCCTTTGTGTGGCCCGGTTCTGCCGACGATCTCCACGTGGTCTACGGTCTCTCACCGCTGACGGTCTTCCGGGTGAATCTCGATGAGAGGAGCTGCTCCCTCGGGGAGAAGCGGATCCTGGACGCCACCCTCCCGTATGACTACTCGGGGGGAACCAACATGGTGCCCTACAAGGAGGGGGTCCTTGGCCTGATCCATCGCCGGACGGTGATCGGCGGGGTCTCCTACTACAAACACGCCTTCCTCCATCTTGGAAACGATCTCCGCACGTGCAGGGTCTCCGGGGAGTTCTTTTTCCGGTCGCGGGGAATCGAATTCGCCGTGTCGCTCTTGATCCGGGAGGGAAAACTCCACATCGGTTACGGCGAACTCGACCGCGTGGCACGCTTGGACTGCTATGAAGAGGATCTCCTCCCTCGACTGGGTCTTCGCCTCTGAGGCCTTCCTCCATCGGTAGCCCACGCGATCCCCGAGCCGTGAACGGGAACAATCCTCTTTCACTGGGGCCCATCATCTTTTAAATCTTCACAACCCCTTCATGCTCCGCTCGTTCCTCAAGCTACTGGTCCGGTGCACCCGTCTGGCGCTCCCCTACGGGAAGCTCAGGCTTGTCGCCGTCGTCTGCATGATCTTCTTCAACGGACTCCTGCAACTGGTGGGTGTCGGTTCGGTCTTTCCTTTCTTTGCCCTGGCGTCGGATCCCAACCGGATCAGGAACTCGCGGTTGGGAGGGTGGATGCTGAACTTTCTCCCCCCCATGGAGTTGAACCATCTCCTGATCCTTGCCGGATGCTTCGCGATCCTGATGCTCTTTGTGGCGGGGATCGGGAGCGTCGTGAGCGACTGCGTCCGCGTTCTCTATTCCTACGGGTTCAGCCATTGGCTCAAGGGGCGCCTTCTCGGCTCCTATGCGGAACGTCCCTACTCCTACTTCCTACGCCGCAATTCGGCATTGATGAACCAGCGGGTGAACGACATCACCTCCTTCACCTACAACGTGATGCTCCCTCTCGGGGAAGCGTTTTCGAGAATCGTCCTGATCTTCCTGCTGCTGGCCGGATTCTTTTTTGTCCAGCCCTTCGCAGCCATCGGGGCGATGGTGATCTTCGGGGGGTTCTACCTGTTTGTCTTTGTGGTGCTCCGGCCGCGCACGAGGGCCGTGGCGCGCGGTCAGCAAACCCATGCCTCGGGCTTTTCAAAAAGCACGCTGCAGTTTCTCCATGGGATCAAGCCGATCCTGATCCACGGGAAGGAATCCTTCTTCATCAAGGAGGCCCTCCGGCACTCCGCCGGGATGAGGCACTTTCAGTCCCAGGTTCCGATCTTCAGCAACGGCCCCCGCTACCTGATCGAGCCGATCGCCTTTGGTGGTCTCGTGGCGATCGTGATCGCGCTGGCCATGCAGGGGAGGCCCTTCTCGGACATCCTGCCAAACCTTTCGGTGATGGCACTCGTCGGTTACCGCCTCCTTCCCTCGATGTCGCTGCTCTACGGGCAGATGGTGACGATCGCCTCCCACAGCTACACCCTCCAGCAACTCGAGGAGGAGATTCTGGAAATCGAGGAGGAAATCGAGGAGGTGGAGAAGTCCCGTGCCAAGCAGTCCCCGCTTTCCTTCACGCGTGACATCCGGATCGAGGGGGTCTCCTTCGCCTACCCCGGCTCCGCAAAAAACACCCTGGAAAATTTTTCCCTCACCGTGGCCAAAAACGAATCGGTGGGCATTGCCGGTGCATCGGGCTCCGGAAAGTCGACGCTCGTCGACCTGATCCTCGGTCTCCATACCCCGGTGTCGGGGGAGATCCTCGTGGACAGTGTCCCCTTGTCGACCGGCAACATCATGTCGTGGAGGGCGATGATCGGCTATGTGCCCCAGGACATCTACCTGCTCGACGACACGCTCGAGGCGAACATCGCGTTCGGGATCCCCTCCTCGGAGGTCGATCAGGAGGCTCTGGAGTCGGCCGCCCGTGCGGCCCAGATCCTGGATTTTGTGAAGCGGGATCTGCCCGAGGGCTTCGGCACGGTGGTCGGCGAGAGGGGGGTCCGCCTTTCCGGTGGTCAGCGGCAGCGGATCGGTCTCGCCCGCGCCCTCTACCATGCGCCGCAGGTTCTCATTCTCGACGAGGCCACGAGTGCGCTGGATCTCGAGACGGAGGCCGCGGTCATCGAGACCATCAATGCCCTGCAGGGGAAGGTGACGATCATCACGATCGCTCACCGCCTGAGCACGCTGGAGCGTTGCGACAAGACGATCCAGCTCTCACCCTGTTCCTAGGTTCCCAGGGTGGGCGGCCGTTTTCAGCTCCGCACCGCGAGCGAGCTGTAAAACGCGATGGTTTTCCCGGCGATGACATCCCAATCGTAGCAATCCAGCGGAGCCACGGCCGGCGCGGTTCGCTTCCGAAGCCATAGGGTAGCCTCCTTCAGGACCGAGGCGTCAAACTCCCCGTCGTAGAGGGAGACCCAATCTGGTCCCACCTGATCACGCAGTTCGGCAAGGGCCTCGGTGCGCGGTAGCACGACCGGCTTGTTGAACGAGAGGGCGAGCAATGCGGCCCCGGAGTTGAGGATCTTCTGATACGGGAGGACGATGACATCGGATGCGCGGAAGAAGTATTGGAAATCCCCCGCGTCGATGCTTCCCGGGTGGTATTGGATCCCTTCGGGTCGGGAGGCATGGAGGGTAAGGAATTCGTCGAGTCGCTTGTCCGAGGGGCGTCCTGCGATCAGGAGGAGGGAGTCCTCCGGTCGCTCCTGCCAAGCGGTCCACGAGTTGACGAGCTTTTCCAGTCCCTTGTAAGGACGGATCAGTCCGAACTGACCAAAGACGAGCGTGGTGGGGGGAATGCCGAAACGATCCCTCGCCGCGGCCCGTTCGGTCAGGTCGGGGTAGGTGCCCCGGTAGTGTCCGTGGGGGATGATAGCGCAGGGCATCTCCCGGGCCCCGAGCCTCAGCTTCCGCGTCTGGGCGAGTCCCCCGGTGCTCATGGAAATGACCCCATCGAGTTCGCGGACGAAGAGGGACCAGAAGGTTTTCTCCAGCCAGGGGTAGAGGTTTTCGTGGGACTGGAGGTTGTGCGCCGTCCAGACGACACGTGTTCCCGCGCGACGGGCCCGCTTCATGATCAGGAGCAGGCTCGCACAAGCCAGTGCGGCCTGAAGCCGGAATCTCCGTTTGAGGAAAAGGTCGGGCCAGTGAATGTGGAGGATGTCGACCCCGTGGAAATCAGCCGAGATCCTGCCGTCGAACTCGATCACCTCCACTCCCTTTTTCTGGATCGCCCCGTAGAGCAGGCTATTGTACGGATTCCAATCCCTGTTGGAAAATGCAGGCCAAGCCATGACTCTCATCGCATGATTTTATGAAGGAGGAACCGGGTGCACAATTCATTAACTTGCGGTGAAGCAAAGTCCGTGACGATGCAGCCCCTCCTTTCTGTTATCTGCCCCACCCACGACAGGGCCTCGTTCCTGCCCGGGTGCGTCGCGCCACTCATGGATCTCGAGCGGATGGATGTGGAGTTCATCGTTGTGGACGATGCCTCCGGCGACAACACCCGGGAGGTGGTCCTCGACCTTCAACGGCGCTATGGGGAGGATCGCATCGTTTCCATCCGTCTTGAGAAAAACAGTGGCGCTCAGGTGGCCAGAAACCGCGGAATGGAGAAGGCCCGTGGCGGGATGATCCTGTTTTGTGACTCGGATGACGTGTTGATCGCTTCGGGTGTGGCGGATCTGGCGGAGGCTCTCTCCCGGAATCCCGACCTCGGATATGCCTACGGCAACGTGGCCATGACGGATGAATCGCTGAAGCCGCTTGAGGGAATGAACCCGATCGGATCCTCCTTTGGGGATTCTCCCATAGAGATTGCGGGCTACGACTGGCACACCATGGGCGCACTCTACCGCCGTGAGTGCCTGGAGAGGGTGGGTCCGTGGAACCTGGATCTGACTGGCTCCCAGGACTGGGAGTATCAGGCCAGGGTCAAACTCGCCGGGGGGAGGGGACTCCATGTCGATACCCTGGTGGGGCTCTGGCGACAGCATGGCGGCAACCGGGTCGGGACCAAGGCCTTCCGCCCCGACTATGTCCGTAGCGTGGTCACTGCGTGCCATGTGATCCTGGAGGGAGCCCGGATGGCGGGGCGTTCGGATCGTTCCCTGCGCAGAAGGTTGGCAAAAAAGCTGATCCTCCACGCCCTGGAGTCGGGGGCGGCGGGAGACGCGGGGTTGCGCTCCCTCTGTTTCGCCGCGGCCCGTGGAGCGCTTACGGGGGATCTTGCCGGGGAAGCAGGATGCTCCTTTCTCTCCCTCCTTCCGGCATGGGGTGACGGATCCCTCTGGAGGCTTCTCACCGGACGGAAACTCACGGGATGATTCCCGGCACATCCCGCAATCATTGCATGGCGGGGGTTTCTGTGTGATGATGACGATTCTTAAGCATAAACCCTTGAAATTGAATGTGGTTCCCCCGACATCAATCGATCCTCGATTTTTTCCGCACTCAAGTTTCGGAAAGGCCCGATGCCGTGGCCCTGAAGGAGGGCAAGAATTTCCTGACCTACCGGGATCTGGATCGTCTCTCCAACCGTGTTGCCAACAGGTTGCTGGCACTGGGAATCCGCAACGAGGAGATCGTGCCTCTGCTGATCGAGAAGTCATTCCATTTCGTGATCGCCGCGCTCGGCGTGATGAAAGCCGGAGGATCGTATATCCCAATGGATCCCCGCTCCCCGGATCAGCGTATCGGATTCACTCTTTCGGATACTGAAGCGCGATTCCTGCTGGTCTGGGAAGATTTCGTCCCCCGCTGTGCCGGATCCGCGAAGAGTGTGATCGTGGTCGACGAAAAACTGTCCTCCTTTGATCTGGATTCGGAAAAAGATCCGGCTCTCGCCTCCGATCCGGCAAGAAGGGCCTACATCATCTACACCTCCGGATCGACCGGAAAGCCGAAGGGGGTTGAGGTTGAACACCATTCGCTTTCCAACCTGATCAGCGTCTATCACAACAGCTTCGGGATGACCCCGCAGGACCGGGTCACCCTGACGGCCAACGTGGCTTTCGACGTCTCCGTGGGCGATCTCTGGCCGGCGCTGGCCGCGGGTGCCACGGTGCTGATCCCGCCAAACGATCTCTTTGACAAGCTCGAGGTGCACCGGGTTGTCTCCTGGGTCGATGGGGAGAAGGCGACCATCGCCTTCATGCCGACGGCCCTGATGCCGCTGCTGATGGAGGCCCAATGGCCGGTCCACCTCGGTCTGCGGTTCATGATCACCGGCGGGGACACGCTCCGCTGCCGTCCGAAGCCGCATCATCGCTTCAAGGTGATCAACGGATACGGTCCCACCGAGAACACGGTCTGGAGCACCTTCTCCGTCGTGACTCCGGAGGGTGCCGGGTTGCCTCCCATCGGGCGCGCTATCGGCAATGTCTCGACCTACATTCTCGACGGGAACTTGCAACACGTCGCCCCCGGAGAGGCTGGAGAGCTCTATCTCGGTGGTGAGCAGGTGGCGCGCGGTTACTTCAACAGGGAGGAGCTGACTGCGGAAAAATTCCTAAAGGATCCGTTTTCCGCAGCCGCCGGAGCACGAATGTACCACACGGGTGACTGGGCCCGTCTGCTCGCCGATGCGGAGATCGATTTTTTGGGTCGTCGTGATGATCAGATCCAGATCGGAGGACTTCGCGTCGAACTTGGTGAGATCGAGACGGCGCTGCTCACGCATCCGGAAGTTTCGCAGGCCTGCTGCCGCCCTCTGCTAAAAGATGGGGTCGTCATCGGTGCCACGGCGCACGTCGTCCCCGTGCCCGGTTCGTCTTCTCAGTCGATGGACGCTGAGTTGAAAAAACATCTAGGCGTGATTCTTGACCCGAGAGTCATCCCGCCTCTCTACGTCGTTCACAAGGCCTTCCCGATGACGCCCCAAGGGAAACTCGACCGCGCTGCCTTGGATGCCACGGATGCCACGGATGCCACGGATGCCACGGATGCCACGGATG
>Ga0114962_10004669_pt1 | contig 10876 bp, 7 predicted proteins | sample C_130820_MF_Meta_FD_87017 | JGI IMG/M metagenome (GOLD analysis project Ga0114962, IMG submission 87017) | Freshwater microbial communities from Lake Croche, Canada to study carbon cycling - C_130820_MF_MetaG | ecosystem: Environmental > Aquatic > Freshwater > Lake | place: Lake Croche, Canada...
CATTCCGGAGGAACCGGCCAAGGAAGATCTCTCTCAGAAGGAGTACTTCCAGGAGCATGGTCGGCCCCTGCTGCTCGACTATGCGGCGGAGGAACTCCGTGACGGCTCACGCACTGTGATCGACGGCGAACACTGGTTCGCAGTCGTTCCCTATTGGGCTCTCTGGCCTTACGAGACACTACTCCTTCCGAAGCAGGAACAGGTGACACGACTGACCTCCCTGCCCGAGAGTCAAACGCTCGATCTAGCCGAGACGATGCGCCAACTTCTCGTGCGTTATGACAATCTCTTCCAATGTTCATTCCCGTATTCGATGGGATGGCACGGGGCTCCTTTCCCCACGGCCCATCGCGAGAAACCTGTGATGCAGGAAAATTATGACGAGTACTGGCAGCTTCACGCTCATTTCTACCCACCGCTTTTGCGCTCTGCATCGGTGAAGAAGTTCCTAGTTGGCTACGAGATGCTTGCCGAGGGGCAGCGCGATCTTACTGCTGAGCAGGCCGCGGAGAGGTTGCGTTCGCTTCCCAGTCGTCATTATGCATCCTAATCACCGCGAACGGCTGGCCCTGCTTGGGAGGCCTGTTTCTATATCTCCTTAGGAGAGCTTGCCCGAGTGCCCTTTTCATGGAAAAAATGACAGATCGCACGCCATCGCTATAGCTGGGAAGAAAAGAGTGAACGTCGCAGGAAACCATGGTTTCTGCGGCTTTGGCTGCTAGTGCCGTTAACGCTTCTGATCCTCGTCTGCTTTGGGGCTCTGATTGTCTATGGGTGGCTGGTTTCCGAGTTCAAGGCCAAGGCTGATGCTTTTGATCTGGCCAAGATTCCGAAGATGGAGTCGGCGAGCATTATTCTGGACCGCAACGGACAACAGATGGGTAAGATCTTCATCCAAAATCGCCTCCCCATTCCCTATGACCAGATCCCGAAGGAAATGGTCAACGCCATCGTGGCAGAGGAGGACAACCGGTTCTTCGAACATCACGGCGTCGATTATTTCGGCGTTCTGCGAGCAGCGATTAGCAATTGGCACCAGGGGAAGACAAAGCAGGGGGCCAGCACGGTGACTCAGCAGTTGGCGCGAAACTCTTTCGATCTCCATGAGAAGAGCTACCGACGCAAGCTCCTAGAAATGTTCCTTGCCCAACGCATCGAGGATCATCTCACTAAGGAGCAGATCATGGAGTATTACTTGAACCGTGTTTACTTCGGAAGCGGGTTCTACGGTGTCGAGGCAGCAGCTAGGGGTTACTTCGGAAAGGCCGCGAAGAATTTATCTGTCGGAGAGTGCGCGATGCTCGCGGGGTTGCTCAAGAACCCCAATCATTATTCCCCCTGGAATAAGCCGGCTGATGCGAAGAAGGTCCGTGATTTCGTTTTGGGGCGCATGCGGGAGATGCACCTGATCACGCGCGAAGAATATGAGGGTGCCTTGGATCTGAATCTCTCTGTGCGTAAAAAAACGAATCCCAACAGGGTCTCCTATGCCATCGACCTTGTCCGCCAGCAGGCTATCGCGGCCCTAGGATATGATACGGCGATGAACGAGGGGGTAAAAATCCAGACGACCTTTGATTCCAAGCTTCAGATAACGGCGGAGCGGGCCTTGAAAAGCCACCTGACACAGATTGAGAACCAACCAGGCTTCGCTCATATCACCTACCAGCAGTATCACCAGATCAACGCAAAGATGGAAGAGTCGGCCCTGCGAGGTGAGCCTGTCACCATGCCCTCTACCAGCTATCTTCAGGGCGCGATCTTGGCAGTAGATAACGCCACTGGTGGTATTCTCGCCGTTGACGGAGGCCGTGAATTCCTTCACAGCGAATACAATCGCGCTCTTCAGGGGCGCCGTCCGCCTGGCACCCTCTTTACCCCGATGGTGGCCGCCGCTGCCTATTCAAACGGGCTCTTCCCGGGTGATCTGGTCGACGATGACTGCATTGACAACCATTTTGTGATGATCGGCGGAGTCGACGGCATCCTGGGGGAATGGGGCGTGGAACGCGCTGACAATGAGTATGAGGGGCCGATGCCCTCGCATGAAGCGGTTGCGCGGGGAAAGAACGCCGCTGTCATCCGTCTTGGTTATATGACAGGTCTAAATCAGCTCAACGACTTCTGCAAATCCGCCGGTATTCGCTCTCCGCTTCGCGATGTGGCCAATGCCTATCTAGGCTCCAGTGAGATGTCCCTTGATGAACTGACCCTTGCCTACACGTCATTTCCCGGTGGAGGCACGCGACCTGCCAAGCTCTTCACGATCACGCGAATCACCGATCAGGAGGGCAATCTTCTTTTCGAAAATCCTGTGACCCGCATCCAGGTGCTCCCTGCTGAGGCGGCCTATCAGGTGCATTCTGTCTTGCAGGATGCACTCTTCAAGGCTTGTGCTCAGGAAGCGGTTGCCTCGGGGATCTCGACGAATTCTCCTCTCGCAGGGAAATCCGGGACGGCTTACGACTTCACTGACACTTGGTTTGTGGGTTACTCAAGCGCCGTGACCTGCGGTATATGGGTTGGGTTTGACAAGCCGCAGAAAATTTATCGTGGAGCCTTCGGTAAGGATCTCGCCCTTCCGATCTGGGCACAAGTGATGAACGCTTCGCTCGCGGTATTTCCTTCCCGAGAACTCCCGATCCCCTCTGGGTTAAAACAGGTGGGGATCTGCAGGAGTTCGGGCCTTCTTCCCGCGGAGGGATGCCGCAAGATACCGGGTATGCTTGCCACCGAGTATGCCACGGAGGCCGAGATGCCGACCGGTATCTGCGATGTCCACGGGGGAGGGGTGCGGAGTTACAACCGCGATATTGATCAGGCTGAGTGGCCAAGAGCTGCGGCGGCTGTGGATCTGACACGTGTCCGACCCATTCCCGTGAATGCCCCAACGCTTCTGGCCCAGAATGATCTTTATCGTGCGGTGAATCCGACCCTGAGCATCGGACCCGAGGATGCGAACATCAAGGTGGCCCGTGCCACATCAGCAGATGGGAAAGATCCCGGAGCCGGCTTGAAAGGCCCCGGATCGGCTGTTGCCACGAATATCGCCGTCGCGTTGCCGGTCGGTGAGAAAGAGGTAAGGAAAGCGGAAGCGGTTCGTCCGATGGATCTACCGAGTGTTGCGCCAGTGATGACGATTCCGGACCCGCAACCGGCAGAGTTTTAGCAGCGCTTTCCCTAAGTCCAGAGTCCCTCGACTGCTTTCACGGCTTTGGTGTAGAGCGGATGGCGACCTCCGCGGGAGAGTTCTGCTAGGAGAATCTCGCGGGTCTCTTCACGGGGGGCTCGAACCATCCTGCTGGTGGGTGCGATGTTTGTTCCCTGCGCCGTGGTGACGTAGAGATCGGAACCCGATTCTCTCAGGAGGTTGAATTCCGCGTTCTCGGAGACAAGGTGCATGCGTGAAATACTGGCTCCCTCGCTCTCTTTCAACTCCACACGAATGATGTTACCCAGTGCATCTCGGAACTCCGGATTGGCTGAGGGATTGCAAAGGATCCATCCCAGACGATCCGCCAACCATCCTACCAGGAGCAGGGCTGTGGTGCGTGATCCGTTGGCATGATCGAGATGGAGTGTTTGCAGGAGTTGCAGCTCGGACAGGGTGCCGGGAATGTCAAAGATGGATGCCAGAGCCTGTCGTACCGGAAGGGAACGTGCCCAGTTAAGATCGCAGAGTACGGTGCGGGCTTCGGCGAGTTCGGCAATCTGACCGATCAAAGCGAATTGTTCCTTGGGATTTTTCCAATGGCGGCTGTCAAAGAGAAGGCGGTCAACCCAGCACCAAAGCTTGCCATCAATCGGCGAACGAAAATCAGCCTGCCACCAGAGCACCAGCGGCAAGTCAGAGTCGAGATGTGAAAAAACCACGTTTTGAAGCGATCGTGCCGCCAAGCCAGCAAGCTGAAAGCAAATCTGCTCACTGCACACGGAGCCTCCCTTGGAGCCTCGCAGGTAGCAGTGCATGCTGATCCACGCTTCGGCGCTACTCCCTTCGGCTTTGGGATCTGCTTCAACAAGGATCGCCCGCATCGCGTGCTCACCTGCAATGCTCCGGGTGATCTCAGTATTACGCTCAAGGGAAGCGGGTTTCTCGTTATAGATGGCTAGGTTGATTAGCGATGCACGGGTTTTGCTCTCGCCGCTCTCTTCCCAGAGTTTTCCAAGTGCTTTTTCAATGCCGCCGATCGGCACCGTGATGCCTGGGATGAAGCTCACATTCTTCTCCAGGTGACACCATGATGCGCGGCCAGGTCGGCGGCCTCTGCAGGCCCCCAGGAGCCGGCAGTGTAAAAGGTGAGATCATCGGAACGAGTCTTCCAGGCCTCTTCGATCCCGTCCACGAAGGTCCAGGCCTCCTCCACTTCATCGCGTCTTGCAAAGAGCGTGGCGTCGCCCGACATGGCATCGAGCAGGAGGCGCTCATACGCCTCGGGAGTTGCTTTTCCGAAGGAGGTTCCGTAATGGAAATCCATCTTTACCGGCTCGATGCGCAGGCTGGATCCGGGCATCTTGGCACTCATGCGGAGGGAGACTCCCTCGTCGGGCTGGATGCGGATCACGAGGACGTTCTCATCGAGGCCCTCACCGCTCCGGTTGAAGAGGACGGGAGGGACGCTTTTGAAGGTAATGGCGATCTCGGATCCACCTTTAGGCATCCGCTTGGCGGTTCGGATGAAGAAGGGGACGCCCGCCCAACGCCAGTTGTCAATGTTCACCTGAAGGGCCACGAAGGTTTCGGTTGTTGAATCCTTGGGCACCCCCTCGGCCTCGCGGTATCCGGGAACGGGTTGTCCATCGATCAATCCAGCGGTGTATTGGGCCCGGACGACATGCTTGAAGACATCATCACCACTTAGGGGGCGAAGGGAACGCAATACTTTCACCTTCTCGTCGCGGATCGCGTCGGCGCTCAGGTTGGTGGGTGGCTCCATCGCCGTGAGAGTAAGAAGCTGAAGCAAATGGTTCTGGATCATATCTCGCATGGCCCCGGAGGTATCATAGTAGCCGGCACGTCCCTCGACGCCGAGCGGCTCTACTGCGGTGATCTGAACGTGGCTTATATGATTGGAATCCCAGAGCGATTCGAAGATCGAATTGGCGAAACGCATCACCATGATGTTCTGGGCGGTTTCCTTGCCCAAATAATGGTCGATACGATAGGTATCGCATTCTGGGAAGACCTCGCTGACAAGAGTGTTGAGAAGCTGTGCGCTCTTGAGATCCTTGCCGAAGGGCTTCTCCACGATCACGCGTGCCCAGCTTCCCTGGCTGGCGGTGCTCAGTCCGCTCTCACGTAGGTGACTTAAAATGACCGGAAACTGGTCAGGGGCGACCGCGAGGTAGTAGAGGCGATTTCCACCGGATCCGCGGCTGCGATCTGCCTCCTCCATCTGCCTGGTGAGAGCTTTATAACCCTCGGCCTGATCAAAAGGGCTCTGGTGGTAGATAATCGAGGAGGCGAACTGTGACCAGAGCTCGTCGTTGAGAGGGGTACGAGAAAACTTACGGGTCGATTCCTCTAGCTCTTTGCGAAACTGCTCAGAGGTTTTTTCTCTTCTTGCAAACCCAATGATCGTGAGAGCCGGAGGCAGAGCCCCCTCGGCCGCCAGGTTATAGAGTGCGGGGATGAGTTTGCGGTGGGTGAGGTCACCAGTCGCACCAAAGATGACAAGCGTGCAGGGTTCCGGCGAGAGGCGGTTGGAAATCCCTTCACGGAGGGGATTCAGGGATTGCGAGAACATGGGTGCAAATTGGAAAAGTGAAAAAGGGAAAAGGTGAAAAGGTGAAAAAATTAAAGGATGAAGCGGTTAAAATCGAAAAGCGGGTTTAGTGTCTTCTTCCTCAAGTGTTTGCTTGTTTAACCTTTTACTCTTCAACGGTTCCTTCTCATCGTCAGGGAAGGGGGAACCTTGCCGTGAAGGCCGTAACTTCCTGACGGAGTTTTTCAAGGGCAGCATCATCATTGCGGGCCTTGAGCCCTATATCGATGAAGTCTGCAACCTGCATCATCTCCTCTTCCTTGAGTCCACGCGTGGTCATGGCCGGTGTGCCGAGACGGATCCCTCCGGTCTTACTGATTGGTTCGGTATCAAATGGAATGGCGTTCTTGTTGACGGTGATGGCGGCCTTGTCGAGAGCCTCCTGAGCTTCGAGTCCGTTGATCCCCTTTGATCGTAGATCGACGAGAACGACATGGTTGTCCGTGCCTCCCGAACTGATCGTATAGCCCAGCACAGCGAGGCGTGCAGCGAGTGCCTTGGCATTGAGGACGACCTGCTTGGCGTACTCCTTGAATGAAGGCAGGAGTGCCTCTTGAAAGCAGACGGCTTTAGCCGCAATGACCTGCATGAGAGGACCTCCCTGAACGCCTGGAAATACCTGCCCGTCGATCTTCTTGGCATATTGCTCTTTGCAAAGGATGAGTCCGGAGCGGGGACCTCGGAGACTTTTGTGCGTTGTTGTGGTCACGAAGTCGGCGTAAGGCACAGGGTTCGGATGGACGCCTCCAGCAACAAGTCCGGCGATATGTGCCATGTCGACGAAGAGGTAGGCACCAACGGAATCAGCAATCTTGCGAAGTCGTGGAAAGTCGATCTCCCGAGGATAGGCGGAGGCACCAGCGGTGATCATCTTGGGGCGTACCTCCTCGGCTTGCTTCGCAAGCGCATCGTAGTCGATGCGACCGTCGGCTTGGGATACTCCATAGTGAGTTACCTGGTAGAGCTTGCCGGAGAAGTTGGCCTTGTGTCCGTGAGTCAGGTGACCGCCATGAGCCAGATCCATGGTGAGGATTTTGTCGCCCGGTAAAAGCACACTGAAATAGACGGCCATATTGGCCTGACTGCCACTATGAGGCTGGACGTTGGCATGGTCGGCGCCAAAGAGTTTCTTAGCGCGTTCGATGGCGAGGGTTTCAACGACATCGACATGCTCGCATCCTCCATACCAGCGGCGACCGGGATAGCCCTCGGCGTATTTATTGGTAAGGCAGGAGCCCTGGGCTTCCATAACAGCTTGGCTGGTGAAATTCTCCGAGGCAATGAGTTCGATGTGCTCTAGCTGGCGGTGATGTTCGGCCGCAATGGCTTCGGCGATCTCGGGGTCGGTCTTCGCGAGGGTGCTGTTGATTTCTAGTGAAGGGTGGGAGTCGTTTGCTTGTGACATAGTGATTGAAGATTGATCCACAAAATCGCGGATTTGTACCAGCGCGCTTTTTATGACATCGCGACAGCGCTTGTAGGTGGTGAGTCCCTGACCGATCGGATCCGGAACGTCGCCGCCGTTCCTGGTGAATTCACCGAGCAGTCGGACCTTTCCGGTTTGCTCCGGGAAAAGGAGATCAATGAGATGATAATGATCCCTAGTCATTGTGAAAACATGGGAGCAGCGTTCCAGCAACTCCTCGGTCACCGGTTGGCTGCGAAAGGTGCGCAGATCGATTCCAATTTCCCAGAGGGCGGTGACGGCCGATTGACTCGCTTGAGCTCCCCTCGGGGCATTCATGCCTGCGGAGAGGACATCGATATCCTTCCGGTCCCGAAGAAGATTCTTCATAAGACCCTCTGCCATCGGGCTTCGGCAGACATTTCCAGTACAGACGAATAAAATAGTTTTCATGAAGGACGGTTTGCCTGTTGGAAAAGGAAAACCAGTGCGATGATTCAACGTTATTAATCTAAAAATTCGAAGTCAATACGGGTATGGATGAAATTTTTCCGTATAAATAACATTTTCATCTTTTACCTCTATAGAGTTACCCGTTAAAGCGTGAAGTGTTTTTTAGTGACAATCGGCGAGAACAAGTGATACGTTTCTCAACTTAAATATTATGCAACGTAAAAGTGCCTTCTCCCGCAGACTCCCCGATCTGGTCACTGAGGAACTGGTAGCAGTTCTTTCCAAAAAAGGGGCTTCCTTTGAGTTCAAGCAACTCTTCGATGTCGTTCACGACCGTCTGAAGAAGCGAAATGCAGCAAGCGGGGGAGAGGAAATGCTCCGTCTCCGTGCTTACGAGAAGCTACAGCACCTTGTTTCTCGCAACATGGTTAAAAAAAGCGGAAAGAAGTACAAGGGTCTGGTCTCTCTTGTCAATGCTATCGCACCGGAGGAGCCACTCCCAGCCCCTCAGATTCCTGCCGTCGTCTCTATCAAGCCTGCTGTTCTTGCCCAATCACTCAAAAAACCTGCTCCTGCTAAAGCTTCGAAGTTGGCTGCCAAACCAGTCGTCAAGAAAGTGCCTAATAAAGAGGCGGCTAACAAAGTTTCGGTAAAGAAACCCGCCCCCAAGGCTCCAGTCAAGATCGTTAAGATTGTACCAAGTAAATCCGTGTCTGTGAAAAAGCCGGTTCAGAAGGCTTCGGTAAAGAAGACTACGGCTAAACGCAAATAAGGTTATCCGATCATGGACGGAACTCTAGGATATTTAGGAGGCTACGGCTCCCTTCTCATTCACATAGTGGTTTGTATTGGTCTGGCATTGACCATGTGGATCGCCAATGTTGTGCTCGGACGGATCGGTACTCGCACAGGCGTTAAAGATGTTGCTTATGAGTGTGGTATGCTACCCGAGCCAGGCCCTCAGCCACGCTTCAGCGTTAAGTTCTATCTGGTGGCGATGCTGTTCATCTTATTTGATATTGAAATCGTTTTCCTCTACCCTTGGTCGGTGGTTTACCGAGAATATCTAATGCAGTATGGCGTTGGCATTCTTTGGACTCTGGTAACTTTTTCTGTCATTCTCTTTGTTGGCTATATTTACGCTATCAAGAAGGGTGCTTTGGACTGGTCTAAATAATCACCTAGAGGAGGGTCTTGACCTCCTCTATTATCGATGTATATTTTCATTCCCAGTTTTTAGGAAGGGTGGCTGAGTCCGGTTTAAGGCACTCGACTCGAAATCGAACGTGGGGTTATTCCCACCGAGGGTTCGAATCCCTCCCCTTCCGCCAAGCTGCCCTAAGGTTTTTCTAGGGCAGTGACTTGAATAATGAGGGATGAAGAACCTTGGTTCGACTGCCATGCCGCGATAAGCGGCATTTCTAATTTGCTAAAGCCATTCTGCAGAGCCTTGCTCTTGCAGGGATAATCCCTCCCCTTCCGCCAAACTGTCCTAAGGTTTTTCTAGGGCAGTGACTTGGATAGGAGGGATGAAGAACCTTGGTTCGACTGCCATGCCGCGATAAGCGGCATAGTATCGATTCGAAGAATCGGTAGCACCTTGTCAATAAAAGGAAGCCCCGGAGTCTCTTCCATTTAAGGATTTAGACATCAGGTTGGTCTGGCAGGCCGGCACCTTCGCCTCCATTACAGCAGATTTCTATTCAGGGATTCCTTTACTCATCCGGCACTGCGGCAGTTACGATCTCGGCAAAACTGCGAGGATCGAGGCTAGCGCCGCCAACCAAAGCTCCATCGATATCGGGTTGAGAGAGGAGTTCGCGGGCGGTGACTGCCGTGACGCTTCCTCCGTAGAGGATGCGGGTCTTGTCGGCAATATCCTCTCCTGAGGAAGTCTTGAGATAATCGCGGATGAAGTGATGGGCTTCCTGAGCCTGTGCTGGGCTTGCTGTGAGTCCGGTGCCAATCGCCCATACTGGCTCGTAGGCGATGACGATCTCCTCGAGTTGTTCTGAGGAAAGTCCATTCAGTGCCCCTTGGAGTTGGGCTTCAAGAATGGTTTTTTCCTGACCGGCCTGGCGCTCCTCCAAGGTCTCGCCGACGCAGAGGATGGGACGGAGTTCTGAAGCGAGAGCCGTTACAACCTTGCGGTGCACGAGTTCATCCGTCTCGCCGAAGAGTCGGCGCCTCTCGCTGTGGCCTACCAAGACATAGCGTACGAAGAGATCACGCAGCATGGTGGCCGAGATCTCGCCGGTATAGGCACCCTTGGTCTCGGGGGACATATTTTGCGCTCCCAGACGGATCTTCTGGGTTCCTCCGAGGATTTCGGAGGCCTTGGCAAGGGCCGTGAAGGGGGGGATGATGGCGATGTCAACGTTGTTAACCGTTTCTGTCTCCTGACGGAAGACCTCCAAGTAGGGGGCGACCTCCGAGGAGGTCATGTTCATCTTCCAGTTACCTGCAACGAATTTCTTGCGTGGGAATGCCATATTGAATTTTAAGATTAGACCTTCTCGTCGAGTGAGGCAACCCCTGGAAGAATCTTCCCTTCGAGGAGTTCGAGGGAAGCTCCTCCTCCTGTGGATGCATGAGTGACTTTGTCGATGACGCCGAACTTTTTGGCTGCTGTCGCCGTGTCACCACCACCAACGATGGTGATGGCTCCTGCTGCCGTAGCAGCAGCGACGGCCCCGGCCATGGACTTGGTACCTTCGGCGAAGATGTCGAATTCGAAGACGCCGCAGGGGCCGTTCCAGACGATCGTCTTCGCGGAGGCAATCACCTTGGCAAAGAGTTCGCGGGTTTTTGGGCCGCAATCAAATCCCTCCCAGCCATCGGGAATACCGCTCTCCACAGTGGCAGAGCCAGCATTGGCCGTCGGGGAGAAGGCATCGCCGGTGATGAAGTCGACGGGGAGGTGGATACGGACCCCTTTCTCCTTCGCTTTGGCGACAAGTTCCTCCACGATCTCGGCACCGGAAGGATCATAAAGGCTGTTACCGATCTGCATGCCGTTGAGTACTTTTAGGAAGGTGTAGGCCATGCCGCCGCCGATGATGATGTCATCTGCTTTCTCCACGAGGTTGCGAATGAGGGGTATCTTGTCAGCGATCTTGGCGCCGCCAAGGATTGCGAGAAGGGGACGCTTCGGGTTCTCAAGGACGGCTGCGAATGCTGCCAGCTCCTTCTCGACCAGAAATCCACACACCTTATCCGGGAGATCAACGCCTGTGACGCTGGAGTGAGCGCG
>Ga0114962_10004674_pt1 | contig 10873 bp, 6 predicted proteins | sample C_130820_MF_Meta_FD_87017 | JGI IMG/M metagenome (GOLD analysis project Ga0114962, IMG submission 87017) | Freshwater microbial communities from Lake Croche, Canada to study carbon cycling - C_130820_MF_MetaG | ecosystem: Environmental > Aquatic > Freshwater > Lake | place: Lake Croche, Canada...
TTACTTTTCCGATCCACTCATCTACTTTATAACCTGGCAATTGACCACCTTCACCTGGTTTTGCACCTTGGGCCATTTTGATTTGAAGTTCATCGGCTTCGGTGAGGTATAAACTGGTAACGCCAAATCTTGCAGAAGCAACCTGTTTAATCGAAGAGCGCATCGAATCTCCATTTTGTAAAGGTTGATAACGGTTATCATCTTCCCCGCCTTCGCCAGTATTGCTTTTGCCGCCTAATCGGTTCATAGCAATGGCTAGGGTAGTATGTGCTTCCCAAGATATGGAGCCAAAAGACATTGCTCCAGTTGCAAATCTTTTATAAATAGCTTCTGCAGGTTCTACTTCTTCAATAGAAATTGATGCACGGGTTCGTTTGAAATCCAATAAACTTCTTAATGTGCATGCTTTTTCGCCTTGATCATTTATTAGTTTTGAATATTTTTTATAGAGATGGTAATCTGCTGTTCGAGTTGAATGTTGCAATAAATGAATGGTTTGCGGATTGAACAAGTGAAATTCACCCTTTCTTTTCCATTGATAAACCCCGCCAACAGGCAATCTGTCTGCTGGCACTCCTTTTTTGCTGAAGGCCAATTGGTGTTTAACCAATGCTTCTCTTGCAATTTCATCTAAACCCATACCTTCTATGCGAGAAATTGCTCCAGTAAAAAATGGATCAACAACTTCTTTGTTAAGTCCAATTATTTCAAAAATTTGTGCACCTTGATAGGATTGTAAGGTGGAAATACCCATTTTTGAAAATACTTTGAGTAAACCTTCGCAAACAGCTTTTGTATAATTGTATTTTAATTGATCAGTGGTTAAAGTGGAAGACAGTTTTCCTTTCTCTTTCATATCTTCTATGGTGGAAAGTGCCAAATAGGGGTTAATAGCTGTTGCACCAAAACCAATAAGGCAGGCAAAATGATGCACTTCCCAAACATCTCCGGCCTCAACTACAATGCCAACTTTTCCTCTTAATCCTTTTCTAATAAGGTGATGGTGAACGGCTGAAGTTGCAAGTAAAGACGGGATAGGAGCGTGGTCTGAATCTATTGCTCTATCTTGTAAAACCAATACTTCAAATCCATCATTTACAGCATCAACTGCATATCTACACAATCTTTCTAATGCTTTTTTTAAAGATCCTGGTTTGCCATCTGCTCTAAAATAGCATTGTAAAGATTTTGCTTGAAATATTCCCGTATCAATGCTTCTAATTTTCTCTAATTCATAATTGCTAAGAACCGGATTTTTAAGGGCAACAGTATGGCAAGCCAATGGGTCTTCTATTAAAAGATTTCCATAACTGCCAACAAAAGTTGCCAGCGACATAACAAGTTTTTCTCTGATTGGATCTATTGGTGGATTTGTTACTTGTGCAAACAATTGTTTAAAATAGCTGCTAAGGTGTTGCGGTTGTTCACTCAAAACTGCCAATGGAATATCAGCCCCCATTGAACCAATTGGTTCTTTTCCATCATTTGCCATTGGGGCAATGATGGTTTCGAGATCTTCTATTGAATAGCCAAAGGTTTTGTGGTATTTGAATACTTGATCTTCTCCGAGATTGGTAAACATAATACGGGGTTCTGGCAACTCGGTAAGTTTGATTTTATACTTATTGAGCCAATCTGTATATGGTTTTTGACTACAAATAGATTGTTTTACTTCTTCATCACTAATAATTCTACCTTGTTCTAGGTCAACTACAAACATTTTTCCAGGTTGTAATCTACCTTTTTCTTTTATTAATTCTGGTTCTACAGGCAATGCTCCTGTTTCTGAAGCCATAATTACTCTATCATCGTGTGTGATACAGTATCTTGAGGGTCTTAAACCATTTCTATCTAAGGTTGCACCGATAATTTTCCCGTCTGTAAATGAAATTGATGCAGGACCGTCCCATGGTTCCATAAAAGAAGCGTGAAATTCATAAAATGCTTTTTTTATGGGGTCCATTGCTTCATTTCCATCCCATGCTTCTGGAATAAGCATCATCATTACGTGAGGAAGAGATCTGCCAGTTAGTGTTAGTAATTCTATGATGTTGTCAAGTGAAGCCGAATCTGACTGTTCCCCATATATAATAGGAAGCAACATTTCCATTTCTTCGTTCGAGAAATAGGGGGATGTAAATCCATTTTCACTTGTACGGAGCCAATTTAGATTGCCTTGGAGGGTATTGATTTCACCATTATGAGCGATATATCTAAACGGTTGTGCCAATTTCCAAGATGGGAATGTATTGGTCGCGAAGCGAGAATGCACCAGTCCGTAAGCACTTACCACTCTTTTGTTGCTTAGGTCTGGGAAATATTGTCTTACTTGTAAAGAGGTTAATTGTCCTTTATAGACAACTGTTTTATAAGATAGTGATGCGATATAAAAACCAATTGCATCTTTACGAACAGTATTGTTTATGAGGTGACTAGTATAATTTCTAAGAACAAAGAGTTTGCGTTCAAATGCCAATGGTTCTGTAATATAATCTGGACAAGCAATAAAAACTTGTTCCATTACAGGTTCAACAGAAAGTGCAGTTGGACCAATACCTGTTGGATTAACAGGTATTTTTCTCCATGTTAAAATTTCTAAACCAATTTTTTCAGCGGCTCTAATAAATATTTCTCTGCATTCTTCTCTTAATTTCAGTTCTTTAGGAAAGAAGATTACACCCACTGCATATTTCCCAAAGGGAGGAAGGTGAATACCACTTTTAAGACATTCTTCGAAAAAAAATTCGTGTGGCACTTGAATTTGAATTCCGGCACCATCACCAGTATTGCTTTCACAGCCACAAGCACCCCGATGCTCCATATTTTCCAAAATGGTTAAGGCATCAGAAACTATTTTGTTGTTTTTATTGCTTTTTATGTTTGCTACAAAGCCAATTCCACAAGAATCTCTTTCAAAAACCGAACGATACAGCCCTTTATTCGCAGTCATCCCACATTGTTTTAGATAAACGTCAAAAAATATTGTGTTTTATTGATAATATTATAACAAAACACAATAGTTGTTGTGTAAAATTACGGCAAATGAGTGGAAATAGTATAAAAAATTTAATGAATGGGAATTTTTATTGAAAATTTGGAAAACTTCTAAGAATTATAATATTATTTATGAATTATAAATTATAACCTATAAATTAAAATCTATGAATTAAGAATTAATTTTTACACACTAAGGTATTTACCGACTGGTATTTTAAATAATATTTTTTAATCACTTATCATTTACAACTTATCACTTACTCCTTACCACTCATATCAAATAACCATAGAGCGTATCGTCCTTATTAATTTCTTTGAAATCTACTTGATTGAAATGCATATTTTCTATCAAAGTTTGGTAGTCTTTTGAATGGTGGAGTTCTATACCAACAATTGCGGGACCTGAAGTTTTATTGGTTTTTTGTGTATATTCAAACCTAGTTATGTCGTCATTTGGACCTAATACATTATTTACAAATTCTTTTAAAGCACCTGGACGTTGTGCAAAGTTGATTAAAAAATAGTGCTTTAGGCCTTCAAATTGCAAAGACCTTTCCTTTATTTCTGGCATTCTATCAATATCGTTATTGCTGCCACTTACTATGCAAACCACTTTTTTTCCTTTTATAAAATCTGCATAATGATCTAATGCTGCAATTGATAAAGCTCCTGCTGGTTCTACAACAATAGCTTCTTCGTTATAAAGTTTAAGGATAGTTGAACAAATTTTTCCTTCATTCACCAATTCTACTTCATCTAAAACTGCAGAACAAATTGAATAAGTTAAGTCGCCAACTCTTTTTACTGCGGCACCATCTACAAACGGATCAATTTTTGGCAATAAAACAGGATGCCCTGCCTTAAATGCCTCTTTCATTGAAGGTGCTCCTTCTGGTTCAACACCAATAAGATAGGTAGAAGGAGAAAATGTTTTAAAAGCCAATCCAACTCCTGATGCCAATCCTCCGCCGCCAACCGGCAAAATCAGAACATCTACATCATTCATCTCCTCTATAATTTCTAAGCCAACAGTTGCCTGACCTTCAATAATCCTTATGTTTTCAAAAGGTGGTATAAAGGTCATATTGTGTTGTTGGGTATATGCTCTTGCTGCAATTGCGCAATCATCAAACGTGTCTCCAACCAGTTGAATTTCAACAGCGTCTTCACCAAACATTCGTGTTTGTTTGATTTTTTGCTTTGAAGTAATTACTGGCATAAATACTACACCTTTGATTTTCATTTTGTTGCAACTGTATGCAAATCCTTGTGCATGATTTCCCGCACTAGCGCAAACTACCCCATTTATTAACTGTTCTGGCGGTAAATTGCTTAACATATTATAAGCACCACGCAATTTGTAAGAGCGTACAATTTGAAGATCTTCTCTTTTGAGATAAATTTCACACTGATATTTTTTAGACAGATTTCTGTTGTAAGTAATTGGCGTTTTTGTAGCCACTTTTTTCACTCTTTCCAAAGCTGCCATAAAATCTATTCCTAACTCTTGCAAACGCTGCGTGGTGCTTTCAAATACCATATTTATTTATTTTGGCTGGTTTTCTGGACGCAAACTTCTAACTGTTTTGCCAGCTTGCCAAAGTTCACTATCCCTTAATTCTGTCAATTCAACCTCAAGTTTCTCGCGATAATCCGCTTTGCTGTTGCTGTCAATACTCCGTTGGCTCTCATTTCCAGCTGCAACACTTTCATAAAGTTCGGTAAAAACTGGTAAAGTTGCATCACGGAATTTTTTCCACCAGTCTAAAGCACCTCTTTGTGCAGTTGTAGAACAGTTGGCATACATCCAATCCATTCCATTTTCAGCAACCAATGGCATAAGCGATTGTGTTAATTCTTCAACTGTTTCGTTAAATGCTTCTGATGGGCTATGTCCTTTATCACGCAAAACTTGGAATTGAGCTGCAAATATACCTTGAATTGCGCCCATAAGTGTACCTCTTTCTCCGGTCAAATCACTATATACCTCTTTTTGGAAATTTGTTTCAAACAAGTAGCCACTACCAATTGCAATTCCTAATGCAACAACACGGTCAAATGCTTTACCAGTTGCATCTTGGAAAATAGCATAACTACTGTTTAATCCACGACCTTGTAAGAACATTCTTCTTAATGATGTTCCAGATCCTTTTGGTGCAACTAAGAAAACGTCAACACCTGGAGGAGGAACAATTCCTGTTTGGTGGTTAAAAGTGATACCAAAACCATGAGAAAAATACAATGCTTTTCCTGGAGTAAGGTGTTTTTGAACGGTAGGCCACATTTGAATTTGAGCGGCATCACTCAATAAATAACAAATAATTGTACCTTTTTCGAGTGCTTCTTCAATCTCAAAAAGTGTTTCTCCAGGAACAAAACCGTCTCTAACCGCTTTATCCCAGCTTTTTGAATTTTTACGTTGTCCAACAATAACGTTTATTCCATTTTCTTTTTGGTTCAACGCTTGTCCTGGACCCTGAACACCGTATCCAATAACTGCTACTACTTCATTTTTTAATACCTCTTGTGCTTTTGCCAAAGGAAATTCTTCTCTGGTAACCACATTTTCTTCTACTCCGCCAAAATTTAATTTTGCCATCTGTGTTGTTTTTTTATTTGTTTATTTGTTGTTTGTTTTTTACACTATAAAAATTTCGGTTTGTGGACCAATTAATTCATTTTCAATTGCTTCCTCACTTGGAATTGTTAATTCAAATTCTTTTAGTTTGTCGTGAAATCCTTTTGAACTTTTAATAATGGCAACTCTTCCACTTCTTACAAACTCAATCAATCCAAATTCACTAAGCACAGTAATCAATTTGTCTGTTTCCTCTCTTTGCCCAGTAGCTTCAAAAATTGTATAATCTTTTCTGATTACAACTGCCCTTGCTCCAAACTCTCGCAATAATCTCTCTACTTTCACTTTTTCTGTAATTTCATCCGTTGGAACTTTATACAGTGCTAATTCTTGCCAAATGATTTCATCGTTGGTGTTGTAATACACTTTCAATACATCAACTTGTTTTTCAATTTGCCTAGATATTTTTCTTACAACTTCTTCCGTTTCATTGATTAATATAGTAAAACGATGGATGCCTTCAATTTCAGAAGGTGAGGTGTTCAAACTTTCTATATTTATTTTTCTTCTCGAAAACATAATGGCAATGCGATTAAGCAACCCAATATGGTTTTCTGTATAAACTGTTATAGTATATTCTTGTTTCATAAAAATTAGTCATTTAAAATTTATAAGTTTAAAACTAAACTAACCACTAACTACTAACTACTTACCTCTTACTACTTTAATCTTATCTCACTTACGCTACAACCTTGAGGTACCATAGGAAACACATTATTTTCTTTTCCAGTAAATACTTCCAAAAGATATGGACCATCATGATTTAACATTTCTGCAAGTGCTTCGCGTAATTCTGATCTTTGTTCTATCGATTTTCCTGAAATCCCGTAGCCTTTAGCTACCATTACAAAATCAGGACTTTCAATATCTACAAAAGAATAGCGTTTTTCATTGAAGAGTTCTTGCCATTGGCGTACCATTCCGAGGAAACGGTTATTGAGTATAAGAATTTTTACATTCAATTTGGTTTGCATAATCGTTCCAAGTTCTTGTATAGTCATTTGGAATCCGCCATCACCAATTACAGAAACTACTGTGCGATCAGGTGCTCCAAACTTCGCTCCAATTGCAGCTGGTAAAGCAAATCCCATCGTACCCAATCCTCCAGAAGTTACATTGCTTTTGCTTTGTTTGAATTTTGCATACCTACAAGTTACCATTTGGTGTTGACCAACATCTGTTACAATAATTGCATCACCATTAGTGAGTTCGTTTAGTACATTTATAACTTCACCCATTGAAAGTTCTTCTGTTGTAGGGTGAAGTTCATTGTATATTACGATTTCTTCTTCTTTTTGCTGGTGTTCTTTGAATAAGTTTAACCAAGCAGTATGCTGCTTTTCTTGCAAAGCTTCGGTAAGTAGTGGTAAAGTTTCTTTACAATCTCCCCAAACTGCTACTGTAGTTTTTACGTTTTTGTCAATTTCAGCGGGGTCAATATCTAGATGAACAACTTTGGCTTGTTTGGCATATTTATCTAATCTGCCTGTAACCCTATCGTCAAAGCGCATTCCAACGGCAATTAAAACATCACATTGGTTGGTTAGAACATTAGGTCCATAATTACCATGCATTCCCAACATTCCTACGTTTAGTTCATGATCTGTTGCTAAAGCACTCAATCCCAAAATTGTCCAAGCTGCGGGCAATCCTCCTTTTTCTATAAAATTTTTAAATTCTTGCTCTGCTTTTCCAAGTATTACACCTTGGCCAAAAATTACAAAAGGTCGTTCTGCTGCATTTATTAAATCTGCGGCTTCTTGTATGTATTCTTTTCTAATGATTGGTTTTGGACGATAACTTCTGATATGTGTACAACTCTGGTAACCCAAATAATTAAATTGCTGAATTTGGGCATTTTTTGTAATGTCTATCAATACTGGACCAGGTCTTCCACTATTTGCAATATAAAATGCTTTAGCCAATACGCTAGGAATTTCGTTGGCATCTGTAACTTGATAATTCCATTTGGTTACTGGCGTTGTTATATTTATAACATCTGTTTCTTGGAATGCATCTGTACCCAAAAGATGTGCAAAAACTTGTCCGGTAATACAAACCATTGGTGTTGAATCTATCATTGCATCAGCCAAACCTGTGATTAGGTTTGTAGCACCAGGACCGCTAGTAGCAAATACCACACCTGTTCTTCCGCTTACTCTAGCATAACCTTGTGCAGCATGTGATGCACCTTGCTCATGGCGAACCAAAACGTGTTTTAATCTATCATTATAATCGTATAATGCATCATAAATTGGCATTATTGCTCCTCCGGGGTAGCCAAAAATGGTGTCAACATTTTCAGCAATCATCGCTTCAAGCACGGCTTGTGATCCGGAAATTGTTTTTGGAGTAGTATCTGTTGGTGTAATATTTGTTTTGTCAAATGTAATTGGATGAGTCATAATTGGAGTTTTATTGATAAGGTTGTTGGTTAGATTTACTTTTTGATTTGTGATATTAATTAGTCTGTAACACAACCTTCAGCTGCACTACTTACCTGTTGTGCATATTTATACAACACACCTTTTGTTGCTTTTAAAGGTGGTTGTGACCATGACAATCTCCTTTGAGCTAATTCATCATCAGATACTTGTACATTTATTGTATTGCTAACGGCGTCTAATCTAATGATATCTCCATCACAAATTAATGCTATATTCCCTCCTGCATAAGCTTCTGGAGTAATATGACCAACAACAAATCCATGGGTTCCGCCACTGAATCTGCCATCGGTTATTAAAGCCACCGATTTTCCTAATCCGGCTCCAATAATTGCTGATGTAGGCTTTAACATTTCTGGCATGCCCGGAGCTCCCTTAGGACCAACATGTCTTATTACCACAACATCTCCTTGTTGTACTCTTCCACTTTGTATGCCGGCAATCAATTCTTTTTCGCCATCAAATACTCTTGCCGGACCTTCAAAAATTTCTCCCTCTTTACCTGTAATTTTAGCTACTGATCCACCTGTTGCAATGTTTCCGTATAATATTTGCAGATGTCCAGTTGTTTTTAGTGGCAATTCTGTTGGGAAAATTATCTTTTGTGTTTCGAAATCTAAATCTGGAACTAATTCAAGATTTTCGGCAATGGTTTTTCCAGTAACCGTAAGGCAATCTCCATGCAACATGCCCTTGCTTAGTAGATATTTCATTACCGCAGGAACTCCGCCTATATTGTGAAGATCTTCCATCAAGTATTTACCACTTGGCTTCATGTCTGCCAATAGCGGAGTTTTGTCGCTTATTTTTTGGAAATCATCTTGTGAGAGTTCAATGCCCGAAGATTTTGCCATGGCTATCAAATGCAACACTGCATTGGTAGATCCTCCTAAAACCATTATCACCGTAATCGCATTTTCAAATGCTTTGCGCGTCATAATGTCTGAGGGTTTGATATCTCTTTCTAACAACAACCTGATTGCTTTTCCAGCAGTTGCACATTCTTGTTGCTTTTCTTCACTCAATGCAGGATTTGAAGATGAATAGGGCAAGCTCATTCCCAATGCTTCAATGGCTGATGACATTGTATTGGCTGTGTACATGCCACCACAAGCTCCAGCACCTGGACAAGAATTCATCACAATTCCCTTAAAATCATTATCGTCTAGTTGACCAGCAATTTTTTGACCTAATGCTTCAAAAGATGAAATGATATCTAAGTTTTTGCCTTTATAATGTCCTGGGGCAATGGTTCCACCATAAACCATGATAGATGGTCGGTTGAGGCGAGCCATTGCTATCAATGAGCCTGGCATATTTTTATCACAACCAGGAACTGTTATTAATGCATCATAATATTGGGCTCCACAAACGGTTTCAATTGAGTCTGCTATAACTTCTCTAGAAACTAAAGAATAGCGCATTCCGTCTGTTCCGTTTGAAATTCCATCGCTTACTCCGATTGTATGAAAGGTTAATCCTACAAGATCATTTTCCCAAACAGAAGTTTTAATGGTGGCTGCAAGGGCGTTGAGGTGCATATTGCAAGTATTTCCATCGTAACCCATACTAGCGATGCCTACTTGTGCCTTCTGCATATCTGCTTCTGTTAAGCCTATTCCATACAACATAGCTTGTGCTGCTGGTTGGGTAACATCTTGCGTAATAACTTGACTATATTTATTGATTGGCTGCATGGTAATAATTATGTTTATTAAGCTTTTGGTTCTATAACTAGTTGTTTGTAATTTTTTTGGATCTTGCTGCTGAGGGTATCTTCCCATTTTGTAGGAAAAATATATTCGTCAATTGATTCCCAACCTATCACTTCTGCAGCTGTGCCACAGTAAAAAGCAGCATCAGCATCTTTTAAATCTTCCATCGTGCATTGTTTTTCAATTACTTGGATGTTTTCTTGATTACAAATTTCAAGAACTGTTGCTCGTGTAATCCCAGGAAGAATATTCCCCAATGAAGGTGTATACAATATCCCATCTTTTTCAAAAAATATATTGGCACCCGGACCCTCTGCGATGAAACCATTCATGTCAGATAATAATGCTTCATCATATCCATTGGCTTTTGCTTCTTGACTGGCTAAAAGTGAATTTACATAATGTCCTGAAGCTTTTGCATGTATTAAAAACCCTTTAGGATTAGGGCGTTGGAAAGACGAACTCATAACACGTAACAATTTTTCCCCTAAAAATGGCTTCATTTCCCATGTTTGAATGGTGATAAATGATTCTGTATTTAAGGCATAACTCATGTTTGCAGGTGCATATATAAGCGGGCGGATGTATGCATCTTGTAGTTGGTTCATTTCAAGCACTTTATAAGATGCTTCGATTAGGTTTTCTGCCAACCAAGGATAAGGCATATTTAAAGAAGTAGCTGAAATTTTTAATCTATCAAAATGCTCTTTTTCTTTAAAAATTTTGGTTGTTCCAGCAGTTGTTTTATAGGCTCTTATGCCTTCAAAAACAGCGTAGCCATAATGTAAAGATTGACTGTACAAATCAATTTTTGCTTCTGAAGCTTTTACAAATTCTCCATTGTGAAATAGTATGGTATCAGCGTTATAATATTGCATAAATTAAATGATGGTTGATTTTCTTAATTCGATATTGGCTTGATTAACACCATCTGGGAATTTATTTTGGATGAAATCGCAAATCAAATCGCCAATTGTTGAAGTGAAATAAAAATTGGTATTGTCAATGTCTTTGGTAACAAAACCGTTCTCCAGCGTCCAGTTGGCAGCTGTTCTAACCAATTGGGCTTCTTCATTCAA
>Ga0114962_10004675_pt1 | contig 10872 bp, 16 predicted proteins | sample C_130820_MF_Meta_FD_87017 | JGI IMG/M metagenome (GOLD analysis project Ga0114962, IMG submission 87017) | Freshwater microbial communities from Lake Croche, Canada to study carbon cycling - C_130820_MF_MetaG | ecosystem: Environmental > Aquatic > Freshwater > Lake | place: Lake Croche, Canada...
ATCTATATGGAATTATAATACCAACCGTAACAATGGATTGGACATTTAAGACAATGACCGTTGCTCAAGATATGGTAGAAGTTCCACCTTATAATCATGTAGATGCTTGTGATTATAGTAGTAGAGAAGAAGCAGAACTTGCTTGTCTAATTAAGTTAATAGAAATAGTTAAAAATAAATAATATGAATAATTTACATTTAATACCAACAGATAAACCAAGTAGGTTAAAAAGAAAAAACGATGAATTTGATTATTCACCAGCAATGATGTTTATTAAAGAAAAAGATTGGGAAAATCAAAACATCTACATCACTAATTTAGAAGAAATTAAAGAAGGTGATTGGACTTTTAATGGAGAGAGTCCTTATAAATGGACTAAAGATGATGTTGAAGATTATTTATATAATCAAGGTGCTAACAATTATAAAGGTTGTAAAAAAATTATCCTAACAACAGATGCCAACCTAATCAAAGATGGTGTACAAGCTATTGATGATGAGTTTTTAGAATGGTTTGTTAAGAATAGTAATTGCGAGAGTGTTAATGTTGTAAAATGTCGTGGTTATTTACATCTTAGTTACATGATAATGATTCCACAAGAAGAACCTAAACAAACTAAATGCTATTGTGGTCATACAACATACTGTGATTGTGGTCCATTAGAAGAACCACAACAAGAAACTCTTGAAAAAGGTGTTGATAAATATTTTAAACTTTCTCATTCAAGATTAAAAAATGAACAACAAAAAGAATATGAAAGAGAATTATTTATTGCAGGTGCTAAATGGCAAATGGAAAGAAGTTATAGTGAAGAAGAAGTAATTGAACTTCTAAACAAAAGAGAAGATTACATTAATCAAACATCATCTATATTTGATTATATAAGTGCAAAAGAATGGTTTAATAAATTTAAAAATAAATAAAATGAAACAAGAAACACTCAGTACTTATTTACAAGTGTGTAAAGAATGTGGTTCAGAAGAAGTTGCTAGATGTAAATGGGTTAATGTAAATACAGAAGAAATTTATTCTGCTGATTCAGGTACTACTTTAGAATGGTGCTTTAATTGTAAAAGTGAAACTAATATTATAGATAAAGAAGATTATGAATAAATATGACACTCAACAACATATAATAGTATGGATAATGATACTAATACCTTTATTATGTTTGTTTTTATGTGATTAAGGTTTGAACAATTTAAAAAGAAATAAGATGGAAGTAATAGTAGTAGATATAGAAACAATTAAAGGATGTTTTTTATTATGTGCTTATAAACCAGAAGATAATACATACCATGATTTTTTAATAAATGAATCAGAGAATGATTTATATTCTATGATTAAGTTTTTAGATAGTCATAAAGATTATTATATGGTTACGTATAATGGATTAAACTTTGATGGTCAAGTAATTGAATATATCTGGCGAACTTATGATAAATGGTTTGAGAAATCATCTAAAGACATTGCTTATTTAATATGGGAAAAAGCTCAAGAAGTTATTGATGACACCAACTATGGATTATTTCCTCCTTATAGAGAAAGTGAATTAACTTTTAAACAATTGGATATCTTTAGAATTAACCACTACGATAATAAAAACAGGATGGTTAGTTTAAAAAGGTTAGAGTATGAGCTAGATTTAGAAAACATTGAAGAAATGTCAGTAAAGCATGATAAAAAAAACTTTACTGAACAAGAAGTCAAAGATTTAGTTCATTACTGTAGAAATGACGTTTATGCTACCTATGAGTTTTATAAAGTTACTATCGGAGATACAGAACATCCTTTGTATAAAGGAAATAATCAAATACAATTAAGAAAAGATATACAAGAAGAATTTGGTATAGAATGTCTTAATTATAGTAATTCTAAGATTGGTGATGAGATTATTAAGAAGTATTACTGCGAAGAAAAAGCTATAGAGTATAAAGACTTACCTCGCAAAGGTTTCTTTAGAAGAGAAATTAAACTAAAGTACTGCATACCTAATTATGTAAAATTTAAAACTAAACAATTACAAAGCTTCTTAAAAGAAACTAAAGATACAGTTTTAAAGTCTAATGAAGATTTTATTAAATCTATTACTTTCTATGGACAAACTTATACATTTGCTAAGGGTGGTCTACATAATGTAATTAATAATAAATCTTATACTTCTTCTGAAGATGAAGATTTAATAGATATAGATGTTTCTGGATTTTATCCAGCTTCTATTATTAATAATAACTATTATCCATTTCATTTAGGTAAAGAGTTCTTAGTAGGATATAAAAAAGTATATTTTAAAAGATTAGAACTTAAACCTTTAGCTAAAAAAGATAAAAAGATTAAAGGTATTGTAGCAGCATTAAAAGAAGGCGGTAATTGTCCTTATGGTAAAAGCTCTGATATGACAAGCTGGTTATATGATAAACAAATGACTTTAGCTACTTGTATTACGGGTGAAATGTCTTTATTAATGCTTATAGAAGATTGTGAACTTAATAACATTAAATGTATTATGGCTAATACAGATGGTGCTACGTTTATTGTTCCTAAAAACTTACGAGAAAAGTTTAATGAGATTAAAGCTAATTGGTTACAAGCAACTAGTTTAGAATTAACTTATGAACTTGAAGAAGTATTGTTTAAGAAAATGATTTTCTCTAGTGTAAATGATTATATAGCCATTAAAGAAGATGGTTCTGTAAAATATAAGGGTGATTACATGACTGATTTTGAATTACATAAGAATAAATCATTCAGAGTAATTCCTTTAGCATTAAGTGCTTACTTCTTAGAAGATAAAAATCCTGATGAATTTATAAGAAATCACAAAAATATTTACGATTTTTGTGGTCGTGCTAAAGCATCAAGAGATTTTCATTATGAAGGTTTGAATAAAGAAACTAATGACGTAACAACTTATAATAAGTTAATTAGGTATTTTGTTTCTGATAAAGGTCTAAAGTTATTAAAGATTAAAAATCCTGAATGTCAAACTAATGCTGCAGAACTATCAGAAGTCCATGCTGGTGAGTGGTTATGTACAGTATGTAATCAACTAAAAAAGACAGATGTTCATCATTTTAGTAATATCAACTATACATTTTATATTGATAAAGCTATGGATATCATTAATAACGTTAACGCTGGAAAGAAAGTAAAGAAAAAAATCATAAATCCAAATCAAAAAACTTTATTCTAATGGAAGATGCAAGACAACAAAAACAAAAGTTATACTCTATTAAATCAGCAATTATAAATGATATAAAAGAGTGTGAGTTAATAATTCATTCAGATGCTAAAAAGACTCATTCAAAACTAATTCAAATTGATGATATTATTAAAATTTTAAACAAACACTTATGACAACAGTTTTTCAAAAGGTAGGTTACCTTAGTTTATTTTTAGATGGAGGAGACTTCTCTAAAGACTTAATGACAGGTGCACTTTGTAGTGGCGCAGATCCTGCAAATGCTAGTAATATATTAGTTAGTTATGAATCAATAATGTTTAGTATTCCTATTACAAACATTAAATTTCAAATGTGTCAAACAAACTATGGTAATTTGAATTTAATTCCTATTGATGACTATACAGAATATCGTACAAGATCAGCATTCAAAGCACTTTATGATAGTTATTTAACAAATGTATAATGACAGACCTACAAAAAATAGAAGACTGGATAGATAATAATAAAGAAAGCATAGAAGCTAAAGAGTTATTAAAATTTATCCAATCCCTTAAACCAAGAAAAGACAAATTAGATTTTACAGGATTGCATTCTAGATTACAAAGTAGAATGAAAGAATTAACAAGTAAGACTAATCATAAAGTACAAGGTAAATGGAACTTTATTCCTTCAGAAAAAGATTTAATAGATTCATTAGTAAAAACTTGTAAGAAGTATAATTTAACAGACACTCAAAAGATTCAAAACTTACTAATAATTCACTGCGAGAAAGCTGTAAAGAATGACTTTAATTTCTTACCTTTGTTAGGTTATTATATAAGTAAGAATAACGTAAGTCAGTTAGCTGCTGATATGGAGAATGACGAAGAAGTAATAAATCAAACACACGATGGTATCAATATTTAACAAACTTAAAGAAGAAGTAATTAAAGGTATAGATGGTAACAATGTTGGTATTTCTACAGGTTTTAATGAATTAGATAGGTATATCTCTATTAGAAAAAGAATATACACTTTAATATTTGGTGCTAGTGGCACTGGTAAATCAGCTTTAGCTACCTGCGGTTGGTTATTAAATCCCTTTGATTGGTATTGGAAAAACAAAGATACTACTAAACTTAAATTGAAGATAGTTTACTTTTCAATGGAAAGAAGTAGTATTTATGTATCTGCTAAGTTTCTCACTAGAAAAATCTTTTTAAATGAAGGTATAGAAATACCACTTCCTAAATTATTAGGTTGGTGGGATACTAAACTAACTAAAGATGAACATGATTTGTTTTTAAAATACCAACCGTATTTTAATAATATGTCTGAAGTAGTAGAAATTATAGATGGTAAACAAAATCCTACAGGAATATATAAATGGATACAGAAGTATGCTTTACAACATGGTAGGGTAGAACAAGTATCTGAGTTTCAAAAAGTATATATACCCAACAATGAGAATCTAATAACTATCATTATAGTGGACCATCAATCTTTAGTTTCTAAAGAAAAAGGTTTAAATACTAAAAAAGAAGCTATTGATAAACTATCAGAGTACTTACAACATGCAAGAGATTTCTATGGCTTTACTCCTGTATTAGTAGCTCAAATGAATAGAGATATTGCTAATCCTATATACTCTAAGATGGATAGTTTTGAGCCTTCTCCTGAGCAAATTAAAGATAGTGCTACATCTTATGAAGATTGTGATATATGTCTTAGCTTGTTTGATCCTGTAAAATTTAAAACTAATGCTCCAACAGGACATGATGCTAATAAATTAATTGATTTAAAAACAGGAGCAAAGTATTACAGAAGTCTCAAGATTCATAAAAATAGTTGGGGTGAGGATGACATAAGGAAAGCTATGGCTTTTCATGGTGCATATGGCCATTTTAAATGTCTTCCTAAATTTTCAGATACTACTGATGACATATACAATTCAGTATTAAACAATGGATATTTCTTATAAAAAACAAAACAATGAACAAACAAACAAGAAGATTTACATTTTACGGGCTATTAACTTTAATATTAGGAATTACAGCAGATCTTAATTTAAATGAGCTATTAACTAAAACATTTAGTTGGATTACTTTAGTTTATCTTATCTGCGGTGTAATTTCTACAGCGTACTTTTACTTTCTAGTAATGGATACACTTAATGAAGATGATGAAACATCAGTATCAATAAATCTTAAAGATGATGATAAATAACATGACAGCCATGCAAGAATTATTTGATAATTTAGAAGCAATTGATATAGCTGTGCCAACTGGTGTTAAACAAATATTCCTTGAAAAAGAAAAACAACAAAAAATAGAACTATTAAAATGGAGAGAAACTAGGTTTACCAAAGATGCTCCATTAGAATATGTCTTAATCGAATTTGAAAAACTACAAAACAAATAAAATATGGCAGGTAAAGAAAGAACAGATTTTGCAAAAGTGTTAGTAATTGCCCCTAGTGGGTATGGTAAAACATTCTTAAGTAAGACAGCAGATCTTGACAAAACAGGTTACATTAATGCTGAAAACAAACCATTACCTTTTAAAGGTAATTTTAAGTTTCATGGCAAACCTAAAAGTTGGAATGGATTTCTTAAGAATTTAGAAGATTATGGTAATAATCAAGAGATTGAAAGCATTATAATTGATAGTCAATCAATGGCTTTAGACACATTACATGCTGAAATGAAACAAAACTTTAAAGGTTTTGAGGTTTATGGTAATTATAATACCCAAGTTAAAAGGTATTTAGATTTGATGAAAGCAATTAATAAAGATATTATTGTTTTATCTCATGATGAATCTATCATAGTAGATGGATATAAACAAAAAAGAGCTAAAGTTCATGGTAAAGAATTTGAAGGACGCTTGGAAGCTCATTATACCATTGTGTTATTTGGTGGTAAAAAGTTAGAAGATAATAAACCAAGATACTTCTTAAAAACATTTGAAGAAGATACTTCTAGTAAAGTACCTGAATCTATGTTCCCTGGGAAGGATGGTAGTAACTCTTTAGAGATTCCAAATGATGCAAAATACATTTTTGATTCTTTAGAAAAATATTACTCATGAGCCCTTATCCAATAACAGGACAATGTACAGCATTTATTAATGGAATTATTAAAGATACTATTGGATATAAAAATGTAGCTGAAATAATCAGAAAAAATAATGAATGTATTATTGTTACTAAAGACAATAAAAAGTTTAAACTGGAACTAAACCCAGTTTAATAAAAAAAATGATTAAAAATTATAAAGAAGAGGAAGCTATTATAAATTTTAAAAAACAAATAAATTTTAAGCAATGAACATTAATTTAAACGACAATCAAACAAACAGCAATCAAAAACAATTATTAGTAGGTAATGGATTATTAAAAGTATTAGGTTTCAGTCCTAACAAAGAACAGTTAGCAAAAATTTACGGGATAGAAGTAAAAGAAGATGCTGCTGAAAGAGAGTATGTTAAACTTACAGATATTAAAGTGAATGAACAGGTAGTATCTGTTGAATCAGTTAATATTTGGGTATATGTACAAGAACAAAAGACAGGAACAATTCATCCTATGTTTTTCACTTTAAGAAAGCATAAAGAAATCAGTTCTAAAGGTGCTATTTGTTTTATTAATCAGTTTGGTAATACTTCATATGCAGATAATTTTGAAAACTTGCGTGATAGTATGGTTGCCATGAAAATGAAAGATAAAGCTGGTAACATGGGTGAAATTCGTATGAAATGCCGTGAAGCTCTTATGGGTGAGAAAGACTTTTATAACTTCTTAAAAGCTTGGTTACCAATTAATAGATTTCAAGCAGGTGATGACGGATATGCTTCTAGTAGTTTATTCATGGACAATACTAAATTGTTTAATGGAGATTTCTCTGAATTGAATAATCTCTTAAAAGAAGATGTAATTAGTAACTTAACAGTAATTGGTTGCTTTGGTGTTAAAACAAGAATCAAAGATGATGAAACTGAAGAAGATGTACAGGTTGTATCAAGTAGATATTTTATGAAAGGTAAAGAATATCCTAGATTAAATAACTTTACTTCTAAACCTGATGCAGCTAATATAATTTCTCAACTTACTGGAAAGTATGATTATGACTTCAAACAGTTTTCTAAAGATGTAAATGATCCACAGTATGGTTTTGCTTCTAAAGTTCATTATTTCTTTGAACCAATAGCAAACTATGACTCAAGTAGAAATCCTGTAGCTAATAATGATGCTGTAGTTGATAACACAAGCAGTGATTATTAATAATTAATCAATAAGGGCCGCTTGAAATAGCGGCCTTTTTATTTTATGAATATCAATATAAAAAAAGAAGCATTATCTAAAGAGTTTATTCTATCAATGGTTAATCCTATGAGTATCTTTAGTTATTACATGCCTAATCAATGGAAGTTAAACAGAAGATGTATTAATCCTTTTGTAAGTAAGGATAATAATCCTTCTATGATTATTGGTGATAAGAATGGTGAAATGATTTTTAAATGCTTTAATAGCAATAATCAGGGTGATTGTTTTGCTTTTGTAATGCAAATGTTTAATATAAACTTTACACAAGCATTAGACAAAATAGCCTCAGATTTTAAATTATTATCATCAAACAGTGATTATGAAAGAGTTATACAAAATCTACCAAAGGTGGATAGAGTAAAAAGTGTTCATAATATTATTCAGTGTGCTCCTTTTTCAGAATGGAAAGACTATCATTTAGATTATCTTAAAAGATATACTTTAGAACCTAAAGACTTACAGTTTTGTGAAGATACTAAAGCTTATCCTTTGAAAGATTATTGGGTTAATAAAAGAAAGATGGTAGTAAGTAAAGATGAATTAGGTTTCTTTTACAATGCAGGTAATCATAATAAAGTATATTTTCCTAATAGACCTAAAGAAGATAAATGGAAGTCTACTATACCATTTACTTACATTCATGGTTTAAATAACATGAAGGGATGTAAAGTAGGTATACTAACCAAAAGTCTAAAGGATGGAGCAATTTTAAGTAAGTACATTACAAAATGTGTATGTGTTATTCAAGCTGAGAATGTAACTTCTATATCTAAAGAGAATGCTGAATTCTTAAAACAAAATGTAGAACAGTTATATGTTGGACTTGATATAGATCCACCTGGAAAAGCAGCTTCATATGCTATATGTGATTATCTAGGAGCTAAACACATTAATCCACCTGATTATCTATTAGATAAGAAAGCTACAGACTTTGCAGATTGGGTAGCATTAGAAGGTATAGAACCTATGATTAATCATTTCAAAACAAAGATTAAAGAATTATGAAATTAAATTTAGAAAAATTTGAACCATTATTAGGTGAATGGTTTTTACGATTAAAGACTGTATTTGAAAAACCTGAGATGTATAACCTCTATCAAGAGATGAAAAAGTTATCTTTATCTGGTGTTAAATTAACTCCTAAGTCTTCTGACTTATGGAGATTCTTGAAAGAATGTTCTCCAAATAACCTAAAACTTGTTATCATAGGAATGGATTCGTATCCTGGTATTTATAAAAATAAAGAATATCATGCTGACGGCATAGCTTTTAGTAATAAGAATAGTCCTGATAAAAAATGCCAACCGTCATTAACTTCTTTCTGGGAAGGACTATCTGAAGATATAGGACAAGAATTAGAACACCATAATGATTTAACATTTCTTGCTAATCAAGGAATACTATTAGGTAATAGAGCACTTGCTTGTAAATTAAACAAAACAGGTTCTTTAATGGGTGAATTTGATTTCTTTTGGGAATTCTTCCTACAAGAAGTTATGCCAGGATTTAATGGTGTACCCATTATTCTAATAGGTAAAGATGCCCAAATACTTAAGAAGTATTGCTTTGAGTTTTCAAATCCAATATTTGAAATAGCTCATCCTAGCTATGCAGCTAGAAAAAATGAAACATGGGATACACAAAAAGTATTTTCAAAAATTCAAACAATTTTAAAGAATAATAACAATGACTCTATTAATTGGACTGGTAATAATTCTAGTATTGAGCAAGACCCATTTTAAAATGAAAGACAAAAAGAAAGAGGTAGTAAAACCTCCAAAAGAAGAAAAGAAAGTCACATACACTGATTGGATTAGACATGATTATGTTAATCAATTATGGGAATGGGATACATTAAAAACAATTAAATCTTAAATAATGAAAAGTTTTACAGGTGAAGATTACATTACAGTAAATGAGAATCTAGTATTAAAAGTAAAGTATACTTATTATCCATCAGAAATTGGACATAAAGATTATCTTGGATTTCAAGAAGAGCCTAATGATCCTGAATATATCTGCATAGAAGAATTAGATTTAGTAAAAGGTACTCTTGAAAAATTAGTCGAATGGTTAAATGATAAAGTTGAAATACATAATTATAAAAACCTTTATGATGTTTTATCAGAAGAAATATTAAAACAAAAAATTTAAAGAAATGGAATCAATAGGATTAAAAAATGACGTTGTTAAATTACAACAAATATTAGGTAGTAAGTTATATTCTAGCAAATACAGCTTTATTGTAGAGGTACTTCAAAATAGTACTGATTCTATGAGAAAAGCAGGTAAAGAAAATGAACCTTTTGATGTAGGTATTGATGATGAATATAATTTCTTTGTAAGAGATTATGGTTATTCTTTTGATAATAAAGAAGATATTGTAAAATATCTATGTACTTTATTGGAATCATCCAAAACTCAAACCAAAGATGAAGGTGAATCACAAGAGATTGGTAAATATGGCATTGGTAAAATAGCTTCATCTGCTTTTAATAAAAAGTGGAATTATAAAATCTACAAGAATAAAAAAGCTATAGACCTAGAAGTTCAAGAAGTAGATGGTAAAGGTATATTCTATGATATATCTGAATATTATGATACTGAAGAACCAGATGGTGTTCATTACTATATTAAGATTAATGAGTCTGTTAAAACATTTACAGATAATTTATTAAAGAAGGCTTGTTACTTTCAGAATATTAGATTTAAGTTTTCTTTGGATATATTATCTGTAGTAGGCAATGATAAGTTGACTATTAATGATGATTTCAAATTAATTAAATCTGATTGTTTTCAACATTCTACTTTATCTAAATTTAATATAATGCATATTTGTTTAGATCAATATGCTTATTCTATTAATTGGTCAGAATTAGGTATGGAAGCTATTCCGTTAAACATAGGTTTAAGATTTGGTTTGAATGAATTAGATGTAAATCCTACCAGAGAAGTAATAACTTTAAGTGCTGACTATAAAGAAAAGGTAACTAATAAAATTAATGAAGCATTGGAATGGTTTAAAAATAAATATAACCAAAACAATCCTGTTATTACTTATACTAAATTTAATGAATTTCATCTAGAATTACATAAATCAAAAACTCAAATTGTTCAATTAGATGAAGATATTTCTTTTGATTTAACTCATATCTTTAAAAGATTTAATATTACTATTAATCAACCAGTATTTGAAGGTGTAGATACTACCTTTTATAAATGGTATTTAACATTCATGAAATCTAATATTAGTAAAATCTTAAAGGGTTATTTAGAAGTTAAACCTAGAAAAAGTAGAAGGAATCCTTATTATCATGAGATTCATACTTCAGATAATTATATTGCAGATTGTACTATTTCTAAATTAAAACAAGATTATTTAAG
>Ga0114962_10004676_pt1 | contig 10872 bp, 15 predicted proteins | sample C_130820_MF_Meta_FD_87017 | JGI IMG/M metagenome (GOLD analysis project Ga0114962, IMG submission 87017) | Freshwater microbial communities from Lake Croche, Canada to study carbon cycling - C_130820_MF_MetaG | ecosystem: Environmental > Aquatic > Freshwater > Lake | place: Lake Croche, Canada...
ATGCCTTGATTGCCTTGATGTCGACCTCGGGCGGAGCAAGCTTGTTTAAACGGGCATTGATCTTCTTCTCGACAGCCGTCAGCGAGTCGTCCTGCGCCTTTTTTGTTACGGCAATCAGGTCATCGACCTTGCTATGCGTCTCGCTGATCAGCGTCAGCGTGTTGCGCTCCTGACTGCGGATGCGGTCAAGCGCATTGCTCGTGTCGGTCACCGTCTGCGTGACGCGCTGGCTGATGGTCTCGATCTCCTTGCGGACATCGAGAGGCAACGCACTGGGCGTGACCGTCGAGGGTGACGCCGCCTTGACTTGGTCAAGGCTGATGCTCCCGACGGTGATTGCTTGAACGACGGCGGCAACTGCCAACCCCTTGTCATCACGGGCAAACAGCCCGACGCTGACGAGAGCGGCGTTCAGCACCGCGAGAGGGATGAGTGAGACTTGACGTTCGATACCCTGCAAATTAATTTTGATCATGGCGTGAGCCTCCATTGTGTTGCGTTAACTGACCTCGTCAGGCACCGCGTAACGGCACGACCCCTTCGCAGGGGTTTCGGTCTATGCCAGTGCAAATGCACCACCGCAGGTGCAGCGGGGTAGACCCACTGCCGCCCACTTCTTCGTAAGACGCACTGGGTATTCGCATACCGTGCATTTCGCCAGCAGCAGCCGCGTTGACTGCGTCTTTTGCTCCCCCTTGACGTTGATACGGCTGTGCGGGTAAGCGCCCAGCGAGTCGATCAACTCACCGTATGCCTGTTTAAACGCAGTGCCAGCCACCGTGCAGGACGGCTTGCCCTCTAGCGACAGCGCCGCCACGCACTTGGGGAAACGACCCCGATGCCCGTCACCGTCACAGGCTGCGTGACTCAACTCATGGACGAGGATGGCGCAGACCTCAAGCGGATCATCGACCACCTGCGAGACGCTGATTTCGTGTGTCTGGTCATCGCTGGCCTTGGGAGACCAGTGTTCACCGATACGGCGCTTGGCCTCACTACGTGCCAGTTTGCTAGGCCAGCCGCAGGTGAGGCGGATACGGTCAGGCAACGGATACCCTGCCGCTTGGAATACGGGGCGAATCTCCCCGAGAAACTTGTTAAGCCACTCTTCGCGTGTCGTCATGGTGAGCCTCCTTGGTGGAATCGAATGATAGCACTTGGGTTTAAACGATGCAAGCAATGCACATCAGAGAGGGTCGCCCCTCTCCGCTAGGCACTACGAGATGATGCCCCGCTGGAGCAGGGCTTGGGCGGTGCGTCCGAAAAACCCTTGAAGCTGATACGCCAAGCCAGAGGTATGCAGGTATTGCCATGCCTCAATCTGCTCATCTTGATCGGCCTCTATGAAGCCCTCTGCGATACCCACTGCATTGAATGAGTCCATGTCGCCCCCTTAGATTGAAAGTTGTTTAGGTTGACGCTCAAGCAGAGCGTGACCGATGGCTGACTCCCAGCCGATGAAGCGATGGGTCTCGCCCCCCTTGGGGCCGTAGGCGACGACCTCAGTTTCGGCTATGCCCCGATACTGATCTGCCGCCCAGTTTGCAGCGGCTGCTGCGTTGGGTGCCAGCACCGTGAATTCCAGTGTTGGCGGATTGCACCAGTCTGCTACGGTGCCAGCGGAATTGTTGAACGTGACCTTGACCGGCACGTTGTAAAATTTCTTGCCCCTGTAGGAGCCTTTAGGCGTAGCGAATTTCATGGTGAGCCTCCGTTTAAACGTTGTAAGGGTTATTTCATTGGGGGTCTCAGATGATCTTGAGATAAGCGGTTAGCGCCCCCGCCGTGAAATAACCCTCGTTGCTGACCTCGTCAGTCGCCGCATCACGGCGAGACCCCTCGCGGGGTTTCGGTCTAGTCATGCGCTGAAAGCCAGACCGGATCACGCGCCGGTCTCTTGCGAAGCAGGACAGCAGACCTGTCCCGCAGTGCATCGATCTCTGCCCACAGCTTCTTGCCATAGGGGTGATCCACTGAATACCCCCCGACACGCAGCGTCTCATGGCAGTCTGCCAAGGCGAATTCGACCTGCGCTCTGGTGTAGATCTTGAATTTGTCCATCATGCCTCCTCGTGTGACAGCAAAAGTTTCAAGACTGCGGTGCGGTCAACGCCACGGCATCCGTTGCCGCTGTCGTGCCATTGACCACCGTCATAGACAAACTCAGCGAACGTCTCGCCGTATTCCACGATGAGAGTATTCGGCTTGCCGTTGTCCACCCAAGCGGCGACGATCTGCCGCGCCGATGGCCTACGTCCTTGATGCGTATAGTCTAATTCCATGGTGAGCCTCCTTGTGATTGACCCGTGCAGCGCACTCAAATGAATGCGCTCCAAGAGTCGCGCCAGTGATGACGCGCTCCTTCAAAATGGGACGGCTCTACCCGTTTATGCCCCTACTAAGTCTCGGCCCCTCCGCGTGGGGCGTATCAGCAATTACGGTCACTCGCTAGGGAGAGCCTGAACCGCGTCTACTAGGCAGCAAGCAGGGAGTCGTCGGGGTGCGTGGAGTTGGGCATTCGCCTCTTACTCACCGCACCGGACATGTGGACTGTGCCAGTGCAATTCAACAGCATGATTCAGGATGGCTAGGAGCTTTCGGTGCCTTGAGAGCTTCGGCGTCAACACCTCGTTTGAGTCGCTGTCGGGGCCATCCGTTCGGCCCTGTATCTGGCAGCAGCAGGTGATGTGAAACATGACGCAAACGAACAATAGCACCAGCCGTTTAAACGATGCAAGCATTAAAAGTAGTGTCAAGCCCACTATTTCGATAAGTCGTTGATTATCGGGCAAAGAATTTTGTAAGGATTTGTTAAGACGACGACGCTGAAAATGGTCGCTCAGAGGGAAGCTCAGAGGGTCGTCAGAGGGTGGATTGATTGCACGTAGAGGGAAGAACATGCAACTGCACGGGGAAGGGGTTTAAAAGGCCGAAGGCAGACAGGCAGATGCTGCTGCGGCATGGGTATCAAGTACAGAGGGAAGCACTGCGTAGACGCTCAGAGACCCGTCACAGAGGCACTGTAGAGGATGGATGAAACAATCTCAGAAGGAGAACAGAGGGAAATTGATGGTGACGCACAGGTAATACGGATAGACTTCGTCTAGATGCCTGTTTAAACCACCAGAGGGAAAGATCATGCCGTTATCGAAGGAAGAGTTGAAAATCCTACGGGATGAAAGCACGTTCGCAGAGAACGATGCAGACGCGGGGATAAGCGAAGCGATACAGACGGCGGCTGCTGAAAGCCGTCCCAGTAAGACAGTGAATGGAAGAGTAAGAGGTGTCCGTAAGGGGAAGAGAGTAGTGACTGCAAAGATGAGATGCTTTGCTTCTCTGGTGGCACAAGGCAAGTCTCCGAGGGAAGCGTATCGGACTGCTTACAACGTCGGGGACAGGAAGGAACATCTGGTGATTACGGGGGCAAGTAGATTGATGAGGGATGTCAGGATACAAGCTCTCACCGAAGACGTATGGAGTGCCGTCGCAGAAAACATCATCGACGATGCTATTGCCACCCGTAGATTCGTCATGGGAGAGCTTAAGAAACATGCAGATACGGCGAAACAGGACAGCGCGAAGCTCAAGGCGCTGGAGCTTATGGGCAGAGCAGTCGGGATGTTTACGGACAAGGTAGAGACCAAGGTCGAAGAGCTTTCCACGGAGAAACTCAAGGCAGAATTGGAGTCATCACTGCACCTGCTGGATGGCACAGCCTTCGATACGTCGGAAAGCCTTCAATAATCAATGGGTTACATAGGGGGCTTAGGCCTAAACTAGGCTCCTCCCTATGTTTTTGCCCTATCTGTGCGCTGTGTGTGTGTCATGTGTGTTGTATGACGCGCATGTGACTCTGTGTTCATAGGACAGCGCCAGACGCTCTGCGCGGGGCATAGGCGCAATCCCCCAGCGGCTGACCCCACTACCCCCCGACCCACCGCTTTTTCGTTACCTCCTCGCCTCCGCCAGTTACGCTCGTATCTACTCATCCCATCACCTCTTCCCAGCATCCATGCTAGCACCCCCCCCCTTCTCTTTCCGTTCCCCACCCCCGGGGGGTATATAAAAATTTCAAAAAGTCATTGGCGTTTAAACACTTATCGCTGTAGAGTGCGAACGTTCGCAGTTTAAACATGGCAGATTGAATGACAAATAAACAGACGCAGGTTTACGACTTCATCCGTGCTTACGTGAAGATTCATGGCTTTCCGCCTTCTTACGCAGATATTGCAAAAGGGCTTGGAATGAAGGCTAGAAGCAATATTCACCGGATGGTGCATAAGCTTCGTAGAGAAGGCATGTTGTCTTTGCGTAGTCACAAGTTCAGAAGCGTCCAGATTGCAGACCGCTCTGTTGATTCGATCACCGCACTGTGATTCTTTCCAGAGAGGAGCTTGCGAAATACAGTCAGTTATTGACTGTCCTACCGCCTAAGTCAAAGGAGGTAGAGAAGATTCGGCAGTTGTTCAAGATGCACAAAAAGGCAATGAATCAAGACAACTTCATGGCTTTTGTGAAGGACATGTGGGCTGCGTTCATTCCGGGGAGGCACCATCAGATCATGGCAAACGCTTTTGAGCGTGTTGCCAACGGTGAATTAAAGCGTTTAATCATCAACATGCCACCCAGACACACCAAGTCTGAGTTTGCTTCATACCTGTTACCTGCGTGGTTTCTAGGTAAATTCCCTGAAAAGAAGGTTATTCAAGCCGCCCACACTGCGGAATTAGCGGTTGGATTTGGGCGTAAGGTTAGGAACTTGGTCAGTTCACCGGACTACCAAGAGGTGTTTAGCACCAAGTTATCCTCAGATTCCAAGGCGGCTGGACGGTGGAACACCAATGCTGGCGGGGATTACTTTGCTATCGGCGTTGAAGGCGCTGTAACAGGCAAGGGCGCTGACCTGCTGATCATTGACGACCCGCACAGTGAGCAGGAGGCTATGCAAAATAGCCTTGATGTCTACAACAAAGCTTTTGAATGGTATTCATCCGGCCCTAGACAGCGCCTACAACCGGGTGGTGCTATTGTTATTGTGATGACCCGCTGGGCTAAGAGAGATTTGACGGGACATATCCTTGAGCATTCCGCAGCGCGTGGCGGAGATGAATGGGAAGTCATAGAGTTCCCAGCCTTAATGCCCTCTGGCACCCCGTTATGGCCTGAGTTTTGGAGTCAGGAAGAGCTTGAGGCGATCAGGGCTGAACTTCCGGTCTCTAAATGGCAAGCCCAGTATCAGCAGAATCCCACATCCGAAGAAGGCGCGATTATCAAGCGGGATATGTGGAACCTGTGGGAGCAGGACAGAGCGCCGCGCTGTGAATACATCATCCAATCATGGGATACAGCCTTTGAAAAGCACAACAGGGCTGACTTCAGTGCTTGCACAACATGGGGAATCTTCTATAAACCCGGGGATGATGGCAAAGAAGCAGCCAATATCATCCTTTTAGACGCCTTTCAAGAGCGGATTGAGTTCCCAGACCTCAAAAAGGCAGCATTTGAGCTATGGAAGCAGTGGAATCCCGACACATTGATTGTTGAAAAGAAAGCCGCTGGCGCTCCGTTGATCTATGAGATGCGGAAAATGGGCATTCCCATGTCCGAATACACCCCGGGGAAGGGTTCGGATAAGATAGCCCGTGTAAACGCGGTATCTGATATGTTTGCATCTGGATTGGTGTGGTGTCCCAACACAAGGTGGGCAGAAGAAGTGGTTGAGCAATGCGCTGAGTTCCCGCATGGCGACCATGACGACCTTGTGGATTCAACAACTCAAGCTCTTTTAAGGTTCCGGCAGGGTGGATTCATTCGCGCTCCGTCCGACGAGGCCGACGAAGTAAAACAGTTCAAATCACGCAGAAATGCTGGGTATTACTAAGGATAAATCATGGAAAAAGCCCTCTATCAAGCCCCTCAAGGTCTGGATTCTTTGCAAGAAGAGCCGGATATTCAGATTGAAATCGAAGACCCGGAGTCAGTAAAGATCGGGATAGGTGGGATTGAGCTAGAGATTGGCAAGGAAGAAGATGATTTTGACGCCAACCTTGCTGAAGAGATGGGGGAGAACGAACTCCAGACCCTAGCTTCAGAGCTTCTGGGCGACTACGACACAGACATTACATCCCGTAAAGACTGGCTGGATGTCTATGTTAAAGGCTTGAAGCTTCTAGGTTTGAAGCATGAAGACAGGACTGAGCCGTGGCCCGGAGCCTGTGGTGTCTTTCACCCCATGCTGATGGAGAGCGCAGTCAAGTTCCAGTCCGAGACGATCATGGAGACCTTCCCCGCTGCTGGGCCGGTCAGGACTAAGATCATCGGTAAAGAAACTCCAGAGAAGAAAGAAGCCGCTCTCAGGGTTGAGCAGGACATGAACTATGAGTTGACGGATGTGATGCGGGAGTATCGTCCAGAGCATGAGCGCCTTCTCCTCTCTTTGTGCCTCGCCGGTAACGCCTTCAAGAAGATTTACTTCGACCCCGCGCTAGACAGGCAGACCGCTTCGTTCATCCCCGCTGAAGACATTATTGTGCCTTATGGCGCAATGAATCTGGAAAGCGCAGAGCGTGTTACGCACCGGATGCGGAAGACCAAGAACGAGTTGATTCGTCTTCAAGTGGCTGGGTTTTACAGAAACATCGACCTTGGCGACCCCGTGATGGTGATGGACGAAGTCGAGAAGGAGAAGGCCAGAGAGCAAGGTTTTAGTGCCACTGTCGATAACCGCTTCCAGCTTTTGGAAATGCACGTTGACCTTGATCTGGCGGGATATGAAGACGTAGACAAGGATGGCGAACCTACGGGGATAGCCCTGCCTTATGTCATCACGATTGAAAAAGGCACCAACACCGTTCTGTCAGTTCGTCGCAACTGGCTGCAAGACGACAAGCTGAAGTTCCGTCGTCAGCACTTCGTTCATTATGGTTACATTCCGGGTTTTGGCTTCTATTACTTTGGTTTGATTCACCTGATAGGTGGTCACGCCAAAGCCGCTACGTCCTTGATGAGGCAGTTGGTCGATGCAGGGACTCTATCTAACCTCCCGGGCGGTCTTAAAGCGCGTGGAATGCGGATCAAGGGCGACGACACGCCGATAGCCCCGGGTGAGTTTAGAGACGTTGACCTGCCGTCTGGTGCAATCAGGGACAACATCCTGATGCTGCCTTACAAGGAACCGAGTCAAGTCTTGGCTGGGTTGATGGACAAGATTGTCAACGACGCCCAACGCTTTGCGGCGACAGCGGATATGAAAGTATCCGATATGTCGGCTCAAGCGCCAGTAGGAACTACTCTAGCCATTCTTGAAAGAGCCTTGAAGGTAATGAGCGCCGTTCAAGCGCGTATTCACTACACGATGAAGCAAGAGTTCCGGCTGCTGGCTGGAATTATTCGGGACAACACGCCGAAGGATTACGACTATCAGCCGGAAACGGGCAATAAGTCCGCCAAGCAGTCTGATTACGACATGGTGGATGTCATCCCGGTCAGTGACCCCAACGCTTCAACCATGAGCCAGCGGGTTGTGCAGTATCAGGCCGTCATGCAGTTAGCCCAAGCCGCCCCGCAACTCTATGACCTTCCTTTGCTGCATAGGCAGATGATTGAAGTTCTTGGCGTGAAGAATGCAACAAAGCTTGTTCCAAACATAGGCGACATGAAGCCAGTCGATCCAGTGACTGAAAATATGGATATCTTGCGCGGCAAGCCAGTCAAAGCTTTCTTGATTCAAGACCATGAAGCGCACTTGGCTGTGCATATGTCGGCAATGCATGACCCCAAAATTGCAGCAGTCATGGGCCAAAACCCACAGGCACAAGCTATTCAAGCTGCGGCATCAGCGCACGTTATGGAACACGTTGCATTCCAGTATCGCAAAGAGATTGAGAAGATGCTTGGTGCAGCCCTGCCGCCAATGAAGGACGAGGACGATGAAGAGGCTAAAGAGTTGCCGCCAGAAATTGAAGCGCAACTTGCACAGCTTGTAGCTCAAGCTGCCGGGAAATTGCTTCAGAAAAACACTACAGAAACGCAACAGCAACAAGCGCAACAACAATCACAAGACCCTCTTGTGCAGATGCAGCAACAGGAACTCAAAATCAAAGAGTCCGAGGTTCAACGTAAAGCTTCTAAAGACCAAGCCGATAACGCCGCAAAGCAAGAAGAACTCAGGATTAAACAAGAAGAAGTTCAAGGCCGTCAGCAACTGGATGGTCACAAGCTTTTGTTGGAAGCGGCTAAGAGCAAAGATCAGTCCGGGCATCAGACAAATCAGCGGACAGTTGATTTTCAAAAGCACCGGGATCAGATGCAACAACAAGCATTTCAAGCTCAGAAAAATGCAGAGTTGCAAGCGCGGAAATCTAAGGAGACTAAAGACTGATGAGTTACGCCAATGAGATGGAATACATCAAGTCAAAACTTGATGAACGGCGCATAGAAATAGAACAGCACCTTGGAAGGGGTGCTGCCAAGAATTACGACGAGTATCAAAAACTTTGTGGAGCCATTCAGGGTCTTGGCTTTGCAAAGGAAATATTGGCTGATTTAGCTACGCGCATGGAAGAATCCGATGAAGATTAAATTGGAATATAAATGCTCTTGTTGCAACAAAATAAAAGATAAAGCTGGGTTTTATAAATCGTCAAAAGCAAAAAACGGGCTTGCCAACCGCTGTAAGGTATGCGATTTATCTTACCAAAGAGGGCGCAAAGAGGAAAAAAGCGTTGCAAACAGTAAATGGTATATAGCCAATAAAGATAAATTTTTATCTGCTTTAAGGGTAAAAACTAAAGAAAAAAGAGCTTCTATTTATAAAGAAGTATTAAAAGAAGTTAGCCTTGATCGGTGGCGTATAGATAGAGCAAAAAGAAGTTTAGCTATCAGCTTATCAACCCCCCATTGGGCGCGTAATAGAAAACACGTAGCGCATAAAAATGAAATTTACTCTATCACGCAGAAGCTCCAAGAAGTTACTGGGTGCATATATCATGTTGACCATATAGTGCCATTGCAATCTAAATGCGTATGCGGATTAAATGTGTGGTGGAACTTACAGCCTATGTCAGAAAAATCAAATATTGTTAAAAACAATATTTTTGAACCCAGACTTTATCCGGAACAAGGAGAAGTCGCATTTCCATCGGGGGATGGACTGAACGTGGCGCAGTTACGCTACGCACAACGTATGGAGACAGACGCAGATGAGTGAAATTCTTATAGGTCAGAACGCAGATAAACCAGAGCAATCCACAGTCCTGCCAGACACGCCGGAACTCAAAGCAAAGCAGTTGCCGCAACCGTCCGGGTATCACATGCTCTGCGCCATCCCTGAGATCGATGGGACGTATGAGAGCGGTATTGTTAAGGCAGATGTCACTGTGTCGTACGAGGAACGCCTGACAACAGTGCTGTTTGTTGTCTCGCTTGGCCCGGATTGCTACAAGGATGAGAAGAAGTTTCCTAGTGGCGCGTGGTGCAAGCAAGGTGACTTTATTCTGGTGCGTCCAAACACGGGTTCACGGATCAAGATTCATAACCGCGAATTCCGCATGATTTGTGATGACATGGTTGAAGGTGTTGTCGAAGACCCGAGGGGGATTGCCCGTGCGTAATAATATGGACTTTAGCGAAGCGTTGCTTGAAATCAAAGCCGGTAAAAAGGTTGCGCGTTCCGGTTGGAATGGCGCTGGTCAATTTGTATTTTTGGTTCCGGGTAGCCGTTTTACGGTAAACCGCCCTCCATTACTTGGCATCTACCCCGAAGGGACGGTAATTGATTACTGCCCTCATGTAGACATTAGAAACGCACAAGGTCAAATTGTGCCGTGGCTGGCGTCTCAAGGAGATTTGATGGCAACCGATTGGGTGGAGGTTTAATCATGGCAAATGAAACGTATAAGTTTCCAGACGAAATGGAAGACAAGAAACTTGAAGCCGAAGACGAGCTTCAGGTTGAGGTAATCGATGACACCCCGCCGCAGGACAAAGGGCGGGAAAAGATGCCCCAAAAGATCGTAGACGAGTTGGAAAAGGACGATCTTGAGGAGTATTCGGACAAGGTGAAGACCCGCCTAGCCCAGATGAAGAAAGTCTGGCACGACGAGCGCCGCGAGAAAGAGGCCGCTACGCGTGAGCGGGAAGAAGCTTTTCGCATAACCAAAGCCTATGCTGATGAGAATAAACATCTAAAACAAAGGCTTGGGCAGGGCGAGAAGATGTTTGTAGACGAGGCCACCAAGTCTGCAAACACTGAATTGGCAACGGCAAAAGAACGTCTTAAACAAGCCTATGAATCCGGGGATTCTTCTCTGATTGCAGATGCTCAAGAAGAGATGACGGATGCCAAGTTTAAACTGCGTGACTACCAGAACTATAAACCCGCTTTACAAGTTACGGAAAGTAGTGTAGAAACTCAACAACAGACTCAAGCAACGCCGCAAGCCGTTGATCCTAAAGCCGAAGAATGGCGTAAAGACAACACTTGGTTTGGCGCTGACCCGGAGATGACCGCATCCGCCCTTGGTTTGCATGAAAAGCTAGTCCGGTCTGGTGTTGACCCTCGTAGCGAGGATTACTACCAGCGTGTCGATGCAACAATGAGGAAGAGATTCCCCGAATATTACGAGGAAGAACAACCTCAAACACGGGAAGCAGAAACTGAGACCAAAGACTCAGAATCCAAGCCCCCGCGCAAAACGACCAGTAATGTAGCTCCAGTAACGCGGTCTACCGCGCCTAGGCAAGTAAGATTAACGGCAACGCAGGTTAACTTGGCTAAGAAGCTAGGCTTAACTAATGAGGCGTATGCTCGTGAACTAATGAAACTGGAGAATGCATAATGGTTGATCAAAATCGTCCCGCTCGTGAGTTAGA
>Ga0114962_10004677_pt1 | contig 10872 bp, 6 predicted proteins | sample C_130820_MF_Meta_FD_87017 | JGI IMG/M metagenome (GOLD analysis project Ga0114962, IMG submission 87017) | Freshwater microbial communities from Lake Croche, Canada to study carbon cycling - C_130820_MF_MetaG | ecosystem: Environmental > Aquatic > Freshwater > Lake | place: Lake Croche, Canada...
CAGGCGATCGGTCCTGATGGGAAGCCGATCACGGTCCATGTGGCGCCGACGTATGTCTTCACATACGTGGCCGGGCCGCCGGTGGCGCAGGCGCCGGCGGCGCAGTCCCCGGTGACGCGCCAAGTCAACCGCATCCAGGCCAATGGCCCACCCCCCGGCTGGGCGTACCAATCGCGCGGCGCGACGCCGGTGGTCACCGCCCTTCCGGTGATGCGTTCAGCGCCGGTCCCCTATCAGTATCCCGCCGGGGCCCCGGCGCTGGCCGGGCAATCGGTTATGCCGCCGCCGTCACCCGTCGCGCCTTCCGCGCCGATGGTCGCGCAGGCGCCTCTGCCTCCCCCGCCGGCAGCCGTCGTGCCCCCGGCCGCGGAGACGCAATGGGTGTCGGCGCCGGTCGCCCCTTTTCCCTCCGGCACCGATGCCGCACCGGCCATGGTGGCCGGTACGGCGGCCGCTGCCGGCGCGGTCGTGGCCAGCGAGGCCGCGCCGCCCACCGCGTCGATCCCGCCGCCGCCGGCAACGGCGCCGCCGCTGACGCCGGTCAGCACCGCGCCGCCGGCCGCCGATCCAGCCCCGCCGCAACCGACCATGGAGTCGCTGTCGAATCCCGCTCCCGGCCGCACGAGCACGCATGTCTGGCGGGTCGTCGGGGTCCATGACGGCGACACGCTGACCTGTCTCGACGAAACGAACACGCAGCAGAAGGTGCGGCTGGCCGAGATCGACGCCCCCGAGCTCGGCCAGGACTACGGCAAGGTGTCGCGGGAAGCACTCGCCGAGATGGTGTTCGGCAAGACGGTCACGGTGACGGAGGAGGGGAAGGACCGGTACGGCCGCTGGATCGCCCACCTGCAGCTCAATGGCGCCGACGTCAACCGGCAGATGGTCGCCACGGGGAATGCCTGGCACTATGCCGACTATTCCCGTGACACGACGCTCGCCACACTCCAGGCCGACGCCCAGACGCGCCGGCTCGGGTTGTGGTCGCAACCCGAGCCGGTGCCGCCGTGGGACTTCCGGCAGACCGTCAAGAAGGCCGCGGCCGGCTGACAGGGCATCCGCCGCCCGCCGCGACCGGTGTCAGCGACCGTCGCGCTTCGCTTGCTGCCGCTTCCCCCGGGCCACGGTATGGCCGACGCGGCGAGTGTCGGCCCCCTTGAGCTTCAGCCGCCCCGCTTTCGCGGCGGTGAAGGCCGAACGTTGCTTGGAGCGATCGAGCGAAATGGCCTGGGCTCCGGCAGCGGGGGCGAGCGCGGCACGGTTGACTCGGGCCTTCTTCGAGATCGTGGCGGCGGGCTTGGCGGGCTTCCGCTTCGCCTCGGCCGCAGGCTTCACCGCCGTCGCGACGGGTGCGACCGTCGGGATTGCGACGACGGCCGCGGCCGGCTTCGCACCGCGCCGCGGGGCCGGCGGGAGCGCCACCTTCGTTCGCACCGGCGGGGGAGCGATCGAATGTGCGGGGGACGCGGGAGCGAGGGGTCGTTCCGAGGTCCGCCGGGCCGCCCGGCCCGAGAGCTTTTTGTCGCGGGCCTTGGCGCGGGCGGTCGTCCCCTTCCCGGGGAGCATGCCACCGACGGCCGCCGCCAATTCGCCGAGACGCTTCTCGAGGCGATCGACCGCCGCGTGAAAAACGTCGGCCTTCTCGTGACTGCGGCTGTTGGCTGCTGTCACCGGCGCGGCAGAACGCTTTGTCTTCCTCTCCTGGCCCGCGGTCAGGTCGCGCCACTTGTCGCGCAGCACGCGGGCCTGCTTCGTCGCGGCCTCGACCTGCTTGTGCGTGGCGTTGGCCAGCGCCGCGCCGAAACTCGAATCGAGAACCTTTCTCTCCGCCGCGGTGAACAGTTCGCGGAGGTGGTCAAACGGGGAGGTCGTGGCAGTGGACTTCTTGGCCATGGTCAGGAGGTTCCGTGGGAAGGGATGGGGTGAGGGACCGTGTGCAAAGTGTATGACAGGGGGGCGAACCGGTGGGGGTACCGGAGCGCTAACCGATCATTGGGGAACGCCGCGGGGACGGCGGGGCGGCTCGCCTGCGTGCCGCCCCGCCCTGCTCCCTTACCCCTGCCGGCATGGGCGGGCGACGCGGAGCCTGGCCCGGAACGTCGGGGCGGCGCGGCGTTGTTCACCGCGTGTCACACCCGTTTCCGGCACCGCTCGGACCGTCGCCGTGATCGGGGGGGCGCTCACCCCCGCACTGGCCGGCCCGGCCCCTTTCCCGTCGTGCTCACGCACCCATTCCGGACGCCAGGGAATGCTCCGCGTCACTCGCTTCAGCCAGCGAAGCTGCGCCGCGTCGTGCATCCACATGATGGCGTTCCCCGGGACGCGCCGGTGTCGCGGCGCTCAAGCGCCGCCGGAATGGTCCCGGGCGTTGACAGAGGAATCGGCGGAGCTGACGCGACGCCCGCAGTCCCGACCCAAAATGGCCATCCTGCGCCGGTCGTACGGATGGCAGGGCCCCCGCAACCGTCAGTCTTTGCCAGCGACGCCCGCGTTGGAGTCGACGTCGCCGGGCTTCAGCGCCCGGGTCGACCGCTGCCGCCGCCGACCTGTTGGCGACGCTCCTCCATCTGACGACGATATTCGGCCCGCCGCCCCCGCTGCTCCGGATCGGAATTGTCGAGCATCGATTTGCGACGGTTGTTGCGCTCTTCCTCGGAGAACCCGCCGCGTGGGCCGCCACCGCCGCCCCCCGGTCCGCCACCGCCGCCGGGGCCGCGCCCGCCACCGCCACCGCCACCGCCTCGGTTGCCGGCGGCGGTCTGGCTGTCGCCGGGGCGGCCCCCTCCCGGCTGGCCCCCGGCTCCTTGCTGGTTGCCGCGGTTGCCCCCCTTGGCCCGATCGGCGGACCGCTTTTTCCGGGCGTCGTCCTCCGCCTTGATGCGGCGGTCGAGCTCTGCTTGACGCTGGGCAGGCGGAAGAATAAAGAAGGAGTTCACTTGGGCCGTCTCGCCGGCCTCCATGAGGCGCCCGAAGTCGCGTCGCACCTGGTCGCGCATCCCTTCGGGCAGATGGCGCATCGAATCGCGCACCTTGCTCATGGCCGGCCCGCCGGCGAAGGGGGACTGGCCATTGCTCATTTTGTCGAGCTCGGCGATCTGCTCGTTGATCGCCGCTCTCACCTCGAGGACCTGCCGCGGCGTCGAATACCAGCCGAGCGCCCAGCCGGTGAGCAGCGTCAGCAGGAGGACGGCTCCGGCGGTCAGCGCGCCCCGTTTCATCCAGATGGAGAGATCCCCTCGGGGCTTCGAGCTCCGCTCGGTGGCAGCAAGGGCTCGCCGGACTTCACCAGCGGACAACATACGCATGACAGGGCTCCCGGGAATCGGACGGCCCTTGTCATCGCGCCCATCGGAGGGGGGGCGGTAGAGGCCCGGGCTCGGTTCGAAGCGTGCGATCGCCCCTTGAACGTCCCACGGCCGCGAAAGTTTCGCGGATCAGGGGGCCAGCTTAGGGGGCCAGGGAACGGTCTGAGAAAGCCCCCTGTGCACCCGCGAGAATCGTTTTCCGAACGCTTTTCAGGGGAACTCTATCGGGCCGCATCGGATGGCGAAGGGATCAGTCGCCGGGGCAGCGGAGGAGGGCATGGTCGGCTCCGAGGTGTCGGCGGACGGAAGGGGGGCGGTGCGGCCGTTACGATACACCCAGGCGTCGACTAGGAGGCACGGCGGACGGCGCTTCGCTGGCGGGTGACGGCCGGCGACGATGACAACCACAGCCCGGGGGAGGTGAGGATGACGGGAGCGATCGAACCGGGGCGGTACCGCCACTACAAGGGGAACCATTACACCGTGCTCGGCGTGGCGCGACACAGCGAGACGGAGGAGTGGCTCGTCGTCTATCGGCAGGAGTACGGCGAGCGGGCCCTGTGGGTTAGGCCGATGGCGATGTTCAGCGGAGCGGTCGAGGTCGACGGCAAGGCCATCCCGCGGTTCGCCCGCATCGAGTCGGAATAAACCCGGCCCCGCTCCCCCGTCAGGGCCCGTGATGGGGCTCGAATTCATCAGCAGTGTCGGTTTTTTCCGCCACGATTGCCGCCACCCGCGCTTCGACCTTCTTCAATCGCATGAAGCCGACCCGATCGAGGGCTTCGTCGAGGGAGAGGTAGTGGGCTGGCAGGGTCCGGTACTCGTCGTCTTGGTCGACCATCCACCGGCCGCCGGGCTGCAGACGGTACATGACCGCGTAACCATAGACGCCGAGTTTGTTCGATTCCTCGGACATGAAACTCCCCCCTGACAAGGGACTCCGGACCTTGATTTGTGCTGATCCAACCGGGGCTCTGCGGGCCCGTGGCGGCAGCATCGAACACCATCCCAGGGGGGGCCGCCAAGGTCAGTTTGTCGGTCCGATCGAGGACCGGTCCTTAGCCGCCGGCGAACGCTGTTTCCGAGCGTCCTGGCGGAGGATCGTCGGCGGGCGGAGCGTGCTAGCACGCCCTCGATGGCGGCGATCGTCAGCGCTGCCGGGATCGCGGTGGTGGTGGCCGCTCGAGCGTTCCTCGGCGGGGTTGCCGGGGGCCGTTGCTCAATCTCCCGCCAACCCCCCCCGTCAAAACTCCCGGTCTGCTGTTGGGATTGGCCGAGAATGGTTCGCGGCAACGTTTTTCGCCGCGAAAACCCTAACCTTGCAGGGTGTTCAGGGTGGTTGTACACCCCCCCGCGAAGGTGTATTCTTCCGGCTCGCCAGGTGGGGGCGAAGCGTTCTAAAAGTCCCTTGCATTCGCCGCCAAAACTTCGTCCGGCGAGTGATGAGAACGGTCCCGTTTAACGGTTTGGCAGCAGCAGCGGCGCCAGTGGGCGTGGCGCCCAGGGTCGATCGACCGAAGGATGTCCGGTCGAGGGTTCATAAAGGAGTTTCCGCGAATGGCCAAAATGCGTCTGCGCGACAGGATTCTCCGCGCTTGGAAACTGCGTCTTCGGCGGACGGCCGAGGCCCGGCCGCGTGACGATCGTGCCGGAGGCCGCTTGGGAGTGATCCTCGCTGTCGAAGGGCTCGAATCGCGGGCGCTTCTCGATGGAGCGGGAATCCTCTTCCCGACGCTCGCGCCGCAGATCGTGCCGTTTACCTCGACGGCCAGCATTCTGAAGAACTCGACGGTCAGCATGGCGATCCCCGCCCCGTCGGCGAATCAGGGGGGGCTGTTGTTCGCGCTCGGCGCGGATGCCCCGGCTTGGGCAACGATCGGGAGGACGTCGGGCCTCCTCTCCCTCAATCCCGGCTCCGACGGGTCCACGACCGCATTCGATGTTCTCGTGAGCGACAGCGGGCGGGCACCGGTCGCGCGGCGCGTGGCGGTGTCGGTGTTCTCCGCCGGGGTGATCGGCAACGATCTGGTCGTCTACGGGACCTCCGGCAGCGACCGGATCGCGGTCAGCGCCAATGGCCCTGCCACGGTCACCTCCGGCGGGCTGCCGCTGCCGATCCTCCTTCCCGGTGGTGGCGTGACCGGATCGTTCAATGCCGCAGCCGTCGGTGGCTCGCTGTATGTCGATCTCGGTGCGGGGGTGGATGCCTTCCAGGCCAGCGGAAGTGCTTCGATCTCGGTTCGAACCGCGTCGGTGGCGGGGGGCTTGGCCGGCGATCTCCTCGATGTCGCCGCCTGGAATGGCACTTTGAACCTCGATGCCGGCGCCGGATCGCTCAATGTGATCAACGCCGCCCCAGCGGCGGGGGCTGCGATCGACACGCTGTTGGTGGGCACGAAGATGCGGAGCGTGTCGATTTCCGCCGGCACGATCCATTGCGCCCAGGCGGTGCTGGCCGACGCGGTGACGCTCCGGGCGACGAGCGCCGATCTCCATGCCGCGAACTTCGGCACATCCACCCTCTCGCTCCCGCAGGCCGGAGCCACCGTCAATCTGGCTGGGGCTGGCTTCGGGAACCTCGTTGTCAGCGGGGCCGGAACGCTCCTCGATCTGACCAACGCCAGTTTCTCCACGCTCGAGAACCGTTCGCCCGGGGCGGTGATCAACCTCGCCAACGCTTCCTTTCAGAGCTTCGTCAACTCGGCGCCGCAGTCGATCGTCGATCTGTCGGTGGCGACATTCGGCACGATTCTCAACACCGGGAATGGGGCCATCCTGAACCTCGCCGGGGCCCAATTTACCTCGCTCGTCAACGAGGGGCTCCAGGCGACGATCAACATCGGCGGGGCGAACTTCAAGTCGCTCATCAAGCAGACGGCCACGATCAACCTCGGCGGCATCAAGTTCGACTCCCTGATCAACAAGGGGAGTGGCACGAAGATCAACCTCGGCGGGGCCGACTTCAGTGCCCTGGCTCAGCAAAGCTCCGATATCACCGTCGGCGGCATCGATTTCCGCTCGCTTGAGAACACCGCCGACAACGTCACTGTCACCGTCGGCGCCATCGACTTCGGGACGCTCATCGACCAGGGGGGGGCGATCTCCGTCGGGGCGATCAAGTTCGACTCCCTGATCAACAAGGGGAGTGGCACGAAGATCAACCTCGGTGGGGCCAACTTCAAGTCGCTCATCAAGCAGACGGCCACGATCAACCTCGGCGGCGCCACCTTCAACGCGATGGTCAACCAGAGCACCGGCTCGACCATCAGCGTCGGCGGGGCCGACTTCACCTCCCTGGTGGGGGAGAATGCCGGGGCGACGATCAACGTGGCGGGTGTCACCTTCGGAACGCTGCTGAACGAGGGGGCGCTTGTCACGCTGAACCTCGGTGGCGCCGACTTCGGGACGCTCGTCGACCAGGGGGGGGCAATCTCCATCGGGGCGATCAAGCTCGACACCCTGATCAACAAGGGGACCGGCACGAAGATCAACCTCGGCGGGGCCAACTTTAAGTCGCTCATCAAGCAGACGGCCACGATCAACCTCGGTGGGGTTCAAATCCAGGGGATTCTCAACACCGCCGATGGCGTGTCGATCGTGACGGTCCCCGCCAATTTCGACGCCCTGGTGACCCGGGCCGCAGGAACCACGATCAATCTCGGCGGTGTGCAACTCGGCAGCCTCGTGAACTCGGGCAGCGATGTCTCGATCGACTTGACCGACACGACATTCACGACGCTCGTGAACGGGGATCCGCTCGCCGTCTCCCAGCCGGGGGTCGATCTGACGGGCCTCGCCGACGTTGGCGGTCGGGCACGGATCAATCTCACTCGTGTCACCTTCGACACGCTGGTCAATGCGGGGAGCGGCTCGACAATCGCCGTCCATGACGCGACCTTCGCCACGCTCCTGAACTCCGGCAATGCGACCGGGACCTCGATCGCCTTGGCGGGAGCGACGTTTCAGACCCTTGCCAACTATGCCGCCGCGGCCACCCTCGACGTCGGCAGCGCGAATCTCAAGTCGCTCATCAAGCAGACGGCCACGATCAATCTCGGCGGCATCAAGTTCGGTGCGCTGATCAACAAGGGAACTGGCACGAAGATCAATCTCGGCGGCGCCGATCTGGGGGCCCTTGTCGAGCAGACGGCGCCGATCTCGGTCGGGGCGGTCGCCTTCCAGACGCTTCTCAACACCGCCGACGGAGTGTCGATCAACATCGGCGGGGCGAACTTCAAGTCGCTCATCAAGCAGACGGCCACGATCAATCTCGGCGGGATCAAACTCGACACCCTGATCAACAAGGGAACCGGCACGAAGATCAATCTTGGCGGAGCCGATTTCGGCGCCGTGCAGTCGACGGTGAGCGGGGCCGCGATCGTCCTTCCAGCCATCGAGATCGGCCAGATCATCAATGAGGGGAGTCTCGTCTCGATCGTCACGGGGGGGGCTAGGTTCAGCACGCTGATCACGAAGAATGCCACGATCAACCTCGGTGGGATCAAGTTCGGCGCGCTGATCAACAAGGGGACCGGCACGAAGATCAATCTCGCCGGGATCAGCTTCGGATCGATCCAAAACCTCGCCGACGCCACCGAGATCACGCTCGTCAACGATGAGTTCTCAGATCTTGCCAACTCCGGCACCGGCCCCAACACCCGGATCGACATTCTCGGTGGCCGGTTCTCCTCACTGACCAACTCCGGCAATGGCGTCGGCCTCGTGCGGGTGGCCGGCGCGGCGTTCGGCGCGGTGCGCAACGACGGCAACTCGGTGAGCCTGATCGACGTCACTGGCGGTTCGGAGGCAAATGTCCTCGTCAATGACGGTAACGGCGTGACGATCGTCTTCGCTGCCGGTGGCGGGGATGACGTGTTTGTCAACGACGCCTCGTGCGACACGCTCCGCGGCAATGGCGTGATCTTGTCGGTCAGCCTTGGTGACGGGAATGACCGGGCGGTGATCGGCGGCCAGAATCTCGTCGGCCGCGTCGCTAGTGGCTTGGGCAACGAGCAGGTGTTTTTCGTCGGCGGGGTTTCGGGGGCGCTCGTGCTCGATGAAGCTGCCAATGCCGGCACCGATACGCTCGACTTCTCCAGACTCACCGGCGGGGGGATCACGATCGATCTGGCCCTGACGGCCCCCCAGGTGGTCCGGTCAGGCTTGATACTCGTTTTGACCGATGCCCAAGGAATCGAGAATGTCGTCGGGACCGTTGCCGCCGACACGATCCTCGGGAACAGCCGCGACAATCTGCTCCTCGGGGCCGATCTGGCTGACGATCGCGGCGGGGCGGCGACGCCGCTCAACGGCCGCCTCCAAAACGTGTTCCTCGACTTCGATTCCCGCACGGAGGCTGGCGAGCATCCCTACACCGCAGCCGAGCGCGCCGCGATCGTCGCCGGGCTCAACTCGATCTATGCGGGATTTCAGGTCGCGTTCCTGACCGCACCGCCGGCGCGGGGGGATTACGCCACGGTGTTTTTCAACCAGTCCCGTGCCGATGGGCAACCGGGAGGGGATTCCTCGGAGATCGATTTCGGTAACCGCAACCTCGGCGGCACGGCGATCGTGCAGGTCAACGGTCTGCTCGGCCTCCCTGGCGGGCCCGAGGCGACCGCGGCAAACTTTGTCGCGGCGAGCACCTGGATGGCGGCCCATGAAGTGGGCCATCTGGTAGGCCTGCGGCACGCCGACGCTTTCGGCCCGGTCGGCTTCAGTGTCAACACCGCCCCGCAGTCGCTCGGGCTGTCGGCCGCGCCGGCCGTGCCCGGGGCCCCGGCCGGGTGGGAGACCAATTCGGCGATCATGGCGACTCCGGCCCTGACCGGATTTACCCTTGCCGATCTGGCCACGAGCCACTTCTTCAGCGAGCGGGAGGCCGTCAAGCTCGCCTTTGACCAGCGGGCCCCGATCGTGCCCGATGGTCGGCTCCTCGTTGCCGAGCAGTCTGCCCAGCATGGTGGCATCAGCTCCGCTCAGAGCCTGTCCTTGGCCTCCCTGCCGGTCCCCAACACGCTCCGGCGCGGCTTCGATGCCGGCAAGGATCTCGTCGTCGCCGCCGTCGACGTGATCGGGTCGGTCGCGACGTCGGGGCAGAAGGATCTCTACCGCATCGACGGTCGCCGCGGCGACCTGATGAATCTCCAGGTGATGTCAAAGGCGCTCAATCGCTACCAGGGGCAGAGCTTCGACGCCACCCTGACCGTCTACGATGCCGGCGGAAAAGTGGTCGCCTCGAGCGATGATGAGTTCGAGAGCCAGGATCCCTCGATCATCGACCTCGTGCTCCCTGCCGACGGTAGCTACTACCTCGAGGTTAGCGGCTTCGACTCGACCCAGATGGGAAGCTACGAACTGTTTGCCTGGCGCTTCGACACCGCCAGCCCGACCGACGTCGGTGACGTCATTGATGGCCGGGACGGGAACGACATCCTCCTCGGTGGGGCGGGCGAGGACATCCTCTTCGGGGGTAACGGAGACGATTTCCTCTCCGGTGGCAGCGGTGATGACCTTCTCGTTGGCGGCTCAGGTGCCGATCGTCTCGATGGCGGGAGTGATGATGATGTCCTTGTGGCAGGTGACACCAACGCCGCCTCAGGCATCTGGACCGATCCGCAGAAGCTCCGCTCCTTCGTGGCCGCCTGGTCGACGAAGGGCTCCCGCGCTTGCATCTTTCAAGACGGGGTGAGTGGCGACAGCAGCCAAGACGTGCTGATCGGTGGCCTCGGGGCAGATTGGTTCGTTGTCAGCAGCGAGGATCGGATCATCGATCGTGTCGGCAGTCAGGGCGACGAGGTCGACAAAGTGAAGTAATCTCGCGCCGGGTAGAATCTCGCGCTGGCCAGAATCTCCCGCTGGTTCCAGATCTGAAGCCCCCGCGGCGGTTGCGGAGCTTTTCTCTGCCCTTCGACAGGGCGTGGCGCTGTGTTGGCTGCCTCCTTTTCTTTGGGTCGCGGAGGCGATCAAGGGCCGGGAGCCACCGTCGGTACGGCGGTCACGGCGCGGCGATCTCCGCGACGATTTCCCGGTAGGCCGACAGCGACTGGAGTGGGAGCATGTCCGGATCGATCGTCAGAGTGACCCTGTCGCGGTAACCGGCTGCAACGGCATCGCGGACGGCCTCGACGGCACTGTTGACTTGGATGTCGGCGGCGGCAGGGTCGGTGGGGCGGAGCTTGACCGAGCACTGGGCGTGACAGCGGGCGAGAGCCAGGAGGAGGTCCGTGGTGCTCGCCTGCACGCTGTCACGGATCGATGCGGCGATCGAGAGCGCACCTTCGACATCCCCGCATCGGGAGCGGGTGAGCATCAACTCGATCTGCCGCTCGCTGTTCTTCGGATCAATGGCGACGATCTCCTCACGCATCCGACGGGCCTCGTCGAACCGGCGGGCCGACTCCTCTTCATCCCCGGCCATCGATTCGACGGTGCCGAGACGGTGGAGGTCGTAGGCGACGCTGCGGGCCTGATCGACGTCATTGCCGTCGAGCGCCAGCACGTCGCGGTGGAGGGCCAACGATCGCTCAAAGAGGCTGCGAGCGTTGCCGATTTCCCCCATCCGCAG
>Ga0114962_10004679_pt1 | contig 10871 bp, 6 predicted proteins | sample C_130820_MF_Meta_FD_87017 | JGI IMG/M metagenome (GOLD analysis project Ga0114962, IMG submission 87017) | Freshwater microbial communities from Lake Croche, Canada to study carbon cycling - C_130820_MF_MetaG | ecosystem: Environmental > Aquatic > Freshwater > Lake | place: Lake Croche, Canada...
GAAAAATTAGTTGAAGCCCAAAAGAAAGTAGTAAGTCAATCTTTAATAGAAGCAAAGAAAAAATTAAGTGAAGGCAATGATGATCCAAAAGATGGGGGGCTTGCATTGTATCGTGCATTCAGGGGTTTGCCAAAAAATAGTGCCTTAATTAAATTTTTAAGTGAGCCAGGGGTAAGGGTTAAAATGCAAAAAGCGGAAAACCACTACTTAGCGGATCAGCAAAGAGAAATGCATCATGTAGATGCCGATTTATATTTTTATATAGATGAAAAAAACAACTCGGTAGACCTTACCGAAAAAGGACTACAATTAATTACAGGTGCTGGAGAGGATCCTAACTTTTTCTTATTGCCAGACATCAGTGTTGCTTTAAATGCAATTGATATCAATGTTTCCTTAAGTACCGAAGAAAAATTACAACAAAAGGAAGTTATTATCACTGATTATAGTATCAAAGCAGATCGAATTCACACGGTGAATCAATTGTTAAAAGCGTATACTTTATTTGATAATGATGTTGAATATGTAGTGATTAATGGGGAAGTGAAAATTGTAGATGAACAAACAGGTCGTATCATGGAAGGGCGTCGTTACTCTGACGGTTTACACCAAGCCATTGAAGCGAAAGAAAATGTAAAAATCGAAGACGCGACACAAACTTATGCAACCATTACCTTGCAAAACTTTTTTAGAATGTACCACAAGTTGGGTGGTATGACAGGTACTGCCGAAACGGAGGCAGCGGAGTTTTGGAGTATTTATAAATTAGATGTAGTAACTGTTCCTACCAATATTCCTGCCATTCGTAAGGATGAACAAGACATGGTATTTAAAACCAAGCGTGAAAAATTTGGTGCAGTCATTGACACCATCGAAAAATTAAGAGAGGAAGGAAGACCTTGTTTAGTGGGCACTACCTCCGTGGAAGTAAGTGAATTATTAAGTAGAATGCTTCGTCAAAAAAATATTCCCCACAATGTTTTGAACGCTAAACAACATGCCCGGGAAGCACAGGTGGTTGCAGAAGCGGGATTAACAGGTGCTGTTACCATTGCTACCAATATGGCGGGTCGTGGTACGGATATTAAATTAAGCCCTGAAGTAAAAGCAGCAGGTGGTTTAGCCATATTAGGTACCGAGCGTCATGAGTCTCGTCGTGTGGACAGGCAGTTAAGAGGTCGTGCTGGACGTCAGGGTGACCCAGGATCTTCTCACTTTTTTGTTTCATTAGAAGATGATTTAATGCGCATGTTTGGTAGCGAAAGAATTGCAAAAGTGATGGACTTTGCTGGCTATAAAGAGGGCGAAGTCATTCAACATAGTATGATTACCAAATCTATTGAGCGTGCTCAAAAGAAAGTGGAGGAAAATAACTTTGGTATCAGAAAGCGTTTGTTGGAATATGATGATGTGATGAACAAACAAAGAACAGTTATTTACAAGAGAAGAAATCATGCATTGTTTGGTGAAAGACTCGCGTTAGATATTGATAACGCATTTTATCAAGTAATTGAAAACATGGTGATATCAAATAAGAGCAATGGAACATACGAAGATTTTAAATTGTCTTTAATTGTAAATGGCGGCTTTGATACAAAAATTTCCGAAGTAGAATTTTCAGCTACAAATGATAACGAGTTAGTTGAAAAGGTTTATCAGGAAGCCATTGCACATTACGAGTATAAGAAAAAGGACATCATGCAGGAAAGCATTCCTGTTTTCAAAAAAATTCGTTTAGAGCAAGGAAGTCATATAGAAAATGTGATCGTGCCTGTGGGTGATGGAAAAGTTGCTTACAATGTATTAGTAGATTTAGATAAAAATGTTAGCACCAATGGACAAACTTTGGCTACACAGGCAGAAAAATCTATTACATTAAGTTTAATAGATGATGCATGGAAAGAACATTTGCGCGCCATGGACGATTTAAAACAATCCGTTCAAACGGCAACATACGAACAAAAAGATCCATTGGTAATTTACAAAATGGAAGCCTTTGAATTGTTCCGTAAAATGGATATTGAAATCAATCATAAATTGGTCCAATTTTTATGTCATGTTCATTTACCAATTGAGTCTGGTGTAAGAGAGGGTCGTCAACAAAAAACGGATTTAAGTAAATTAAGTGCGGGCAGGACCGAGGAAGGAGTTGGTGAAAAGCAATACCATGATCCAAGTGAGCAAAAACAAATGCCGGTAACGGTAGGCCCAAAAATTGGTCGAAACGATCCTTGCCCTTGCGGAAGTGGTAAAAAATACAAGTCTTGTCATGGAAAGGATGCCGCTTAATAAATACATAGACCATACCATTTTGAAACCAACCACATTGGTTTCGGATATCCAAAAGTTGTGTGAAGAAGCAAAGCAATATGATTTTGCAGCCGTATGCGTGCCTCCTAATTTTGTAAAATTAGCTAAGGAACAAGTAGCAGGATCGGATGTGAAAGTAGCCACGGTGATTGGTTTTCCTTTTGGTTATAGTGCAACCGAATCCAAAATTGCTGAAATTATTTTAGCCATGGTGGATGGTGCTGATGAATTAGATGTAGTGGCAAATATTTCGGCCATTAAAAATGGTGATTGGTCCGCAATAGCAGATGAGATTAATCATATCATGCCCATTATTCGTTCCAAAGGGAAAGTGGTGAAAATAATTATTGAGTCGGGTGTTTTAAGCAATGATGAAATTATAAAGTGCTGCGATATATACGGAATAGCGGGGATCGATTTTTTAAAAACATCTACTGGCTATGCAGACAAAGGGGCAAGTGTGGAAGCTGTACAATTGTTTCGTAAACATTTACCTGAATCTGTTCATATCAAAGCCTCTGGTGGAATAAGGGATTATACAACTGCTAAACAAATGATTGAAGCAGGAGCAACAAGAATTGGTTGCAGTGCGGGTGTTGCTATTGTAACCGGTGCCAATGCCCAAAATTTAAAAAGCAACTATTAATTCGTAACTTTAATTACTATGTTATTAGAAAAAATTAAAGCATTAGCTGCGCAGGCGCAGGAAGAAAATATTGCAATACGCAGGCATTTGCATGCGCATCCTGAATTAAGTTATCAAGAATTTGAAACCTGCAAATATGTTCAAGCACAATTAACCAAAATTGGCATTCCATTTACGGTGATTGCTACCACAGGTGTTTTGGGTATTATCGAAGGAAAAAATCCAAGCAAACGGGTAATTGCATTAAGAGCCGACACGGATGCATTACCAATTTTGGAAGAGAATGAGGTGGATTATAAATCCACCAATCCAGGTGTGATGCACGCTTGTGGTCATGATGTGCACACCACTATTTTATTAGGTGCTGCAAAAATTTTATGGACTTTACGAGATGAGTTTGAAGGAACAATAAAATTATTATTTCAACCGGGTGAAGAAAAAAATCCTGGCGGAGCAAGTTATATGATTCGTGATGGTGCATTGCAAAATCCTACACCACAAGGTATCATTGGATTACACGTACATCCAGGGTTACCTTATGGTAAATTAAGTTTTAGAAAAGGCCGTGTGATGGCGAGTGCCGATGAATTATATGTATCCATAAAAGGACCAGGGGGACATGCTGCCACACCACATCAAACTGTGGACACCGTTTTAGTAGCAGCACAATTAATTACAAGCTTACAAACCATTATATCACGCAATAGAAATCCTCAAAATCCATCAGTGCTCTCTATTTGTTCAATACAAGGAGGACATACAACCAATGTTATTCCAAGTGAAGTGAAATTAATGGGCACTTTTAGGGCGATGGATGAAACCTGGCGTTTTAAAGCACATGAATTAATGTTGGAGCAAGCAAAAGGATTGGCCATTGCAACGGGTGCGGAAATTGATTTTAGAGTAGATGTAGGATATCCAACTGTTGACAACGAACCCATGATTACAGAAGCTGCTTGGAAATTGGCGGATAGTTATATGGGTGCCGAAAATGTGGAAGAAACCGAATTAAGAATGGGCGCCGAAGATTTTGGTTATTATTCCCAAGTCATTCCGGGTTGCTTTTTCCGTTTAGGGGTAAGGAACCAAGCAAAGGACGCAATACATAACGTACATACCCCGGTTTTTAAAGTAGATGAAGATGCAATTGCCCATGGCGTGGGCATAATGGCATGGTTGGGTGCAAGCTTATTCAATTAATTTAGTAGTTTTGTTAAACGAAAAAACTAACATTCGTTATAAATCTATTTCATGTCTAATAAAGAGAACCTTCGTAAAGACCAAGCACTTGAATACCACGCAAATGGTCGTCCAGGTAAAATAGAGGTAGTTCCTACCAAGGAAACAAAAACCCAAAAGGATTTATCATTGGCTTATAGCCCAGGTGTTGCTATTCCCTGTACCGAAATTTTCAATAATCCAACCGACGTATATAAATACACAGCCAAAGGAAATTTAGTAGGTGTCATTACCAATGGAACGGCTGTATTAGGATTGGGAAATATTGGGGCAGCGGCAAGCAAGCCAGTGATGGAAGGGAAGGCGGTATTGTTTAAAATATTTGCCGACATTGATGTTTTTGATATTGAAATAAATGAAACAGATCCGGATAAGTTTGTTGAAATTGTAAAATCGTTAGCGCCAACATTTGGCGGTATTAATTTAGAAGACATCAAAGCGCCAGAATGCTTTTACATAGAACAAAGATTAAAACAGGAAATGAATATTCCTGTTATGCACGATGACCAGCATGGAACGGCCATCATTAGTAGTGCCGCTTTATTGAATGCATTGGAATTGCAAAAGGAAAAAATTGATAAAGCAAAGTTTGTTGTGAATGGTGCTGGTGCTGCAGCAATGGCTTGTATTAAACTATATGTTGCATTAGGCGCTAAATATGAAAACTTTATTTTGTTTGATAAGGATGGTGTGTTGCATGAAGGCAGAACAGATTTAGGAGAAGACCGAAAACCATTTGCAGTAAAGTCAAGTAATATAAATTTGGCTCAAGCCATAAAAAATGCGGATGTGTTTTTAGGTTTAAGCGTGGGCAATGTGGTAACACCAGAAATGATTGCATCCATGCCAAAAAATCCAATTGTTTTTGCACTTGCCAATCCGGATCCAGAAATTTCATATGAAGCTGCAACAGCCGTGCGTAAAGACATCATAATGGCAACGGGTCGTTCCGATTATCCTAATCAAGTGAATAATGTATTGGGCTTTCCTTATATTTTTAGAGGGACGCTGGATGTACGTGCTAAACAAATTAATGAAGCAATGAAATTAGCTGCTGTAAAAGCTTTAGCGGAACTTGCTAAAACGGCGGTACCTGACATTGTAAACATGGCGTACAATCAACAAAACCTTTGTTTTGGTAATGAATATATAATTCCAAAACCCTTGGACCCCCGTTTATTAAGTACGCTTGCTCCAGCGGTAGCCAAAGCAGCAATCGATTCTGGCGTTGCACAATTAAATATTACCAATTGGGATAATTATGTATTGCAATTAAATAAGCGCCTAGGATTAGACAATCAATTAATGCGTATTTTAAGCAACAAGGCTAGGCGTGATCCAAAGCGTTTGGTATTTGCTGATGCCGAAAATACCAAAGTATTAAAAGCAGCAAGCATTGTTTATGATGATGGCATTGCATACCCTATTTTATTAGGCAATGAAGCAAGGATAAAAAGTATAGCCGAAGCAAATAATATTGATATTACTGATTTACCCATCATTGATGTGCGCAGTGATGCAATGGAATCAAAGCGCGAATTTTTTGGTTCATTGTTATTCCAAAAAAGACAACGTAAGGGTGTTAACAAATATGAGAGCTTGAAATTAATGCGTACCCAAAATTATTTTGGTGCCATGATGGTGGAAACAGGTGAGGCAGACGCAATGTTATCAGGACTTACAAGAAATTATGCGGATGGGATAAGACCAGCTTTACAAACCATCGGCGTTGAGGAAGGGGGAAGTAAAATTGCAGGTATGTATTTATTGCTAACCAAAAAAGGTCCTTTGTTTTTAGCGGACACCACTGTAAACGTGAATCCAACTGCCGAAGAAATTGCGGATATTACTTTATTGGTTGCCAAGGAAGTACGCAATTTTAATATGGTACCAAGAGTGGCTATGTTAAGCTATTCTAATTTTGGAAGTAGTGATACGCCTGATGCCAAAAAAATGGCCGATGCAACAAGAATCGTAAAGCAAAAAAATCCAAACTTAATTGTGGATGGTGAAATGCAGGGTATGCTAGCATTTAACAAGGAAATTTTAAGAGACAACTATCCATTTAGTGATTTAGTAGATGCGGATGTGAATGTGCTCATTTTCCCTAATTTAAATGCAGGTAATATTTCTTATCATCTATTAAAAGAAATTGGAGGTGTAGACATCATAGGCCCTATTTTATTGGGCTTAAAAAAGCCGGTGAATGTTTTACAATTGGGTTCAGATGTGCGCAATATCATTAATATGGCCACTGTATCGGTAGTGGATGCCCAGTTAAAGACCCGAATAGATACTGCTGCTGAAGTGCAAAGAACTAGTTGGTGGAAGCGTATGAAAAAACGTAAGCAATAGAAATTCACTAACTTTACGGTATGAATTTTTTCACCCATTTTGGAAAATACCTTTTGATGTTAAAGGGCATGTTCACCAAAACAGATAGCCCTAAGATGTTTTGGAAGGAATACATGAAACAGTGTTATGACATTGGGATTGGTTCTTTACCCATTGTATTAATTATTTCTTTTTTCTTGGGGGCCGTTATGACGGTACAAACTGCCGCACAATTAGTAAATCCATTGGTGCCATTGTCTACCATTGGTATTATTGTTAGAGATGGTATGATTTTAGAATTTGCACCAACTGTATTATGTATTGTATTGGCAGGGGTGGTTGGAAGTAAGATTGCTAGCGAGCTAGGGAACATGCGGACTACCGAACAAATCGATGCTTTAGAAATTGTTGGTATTAATTCAAAAAACTATTTAATTCTTCCTAAAATTTTAGGTGCGTTTACCATGGTGCCCATGCTAGTAGGTATTTCTGCGGTTATTGGTATTTGGGGAGGTTATTTAGTTGGGGGTTGGTCTGGTGCTATTCCAAATGACGTATTCTTAAATGGCATCAGAAAAGATTTAAACATTAGTTATATCGTCATAGCCTTTTATAAATCATTAATATTCGCGTTAATCATTAGTACCGTTCCCGCTTATTTTGGTTATTATGTCAAAGGAGGTGCTTTGGAAATTGGTAAAGCAGGAACACAATCTGTAGTAGTAAGTTGTATTTTAATTTTAATTGCCGATTATATCGTTGCAACCATTGCTTTGTAAATAAACAATACTTTATCTTATCGTAAATCATTAACTTAGTAAAATAATATTTTACTATGAAAATAAGTTTTCACGGTGCTGCAAGAACAGTTACTGGCTCAAAGCATTTAATGGAATTGGATAATGGAGAATGTTTTTTATTGGATTGCGGAATGTTTCAAGGAATGGGTAGGGATACAGATGGATTGAATGCAAATTTCGGTTTTGATGCAAGCAAAGTAAATTATGTAATATTATCACACGCGCACATTGATCATACAGGGTTGTTGCCTAAATTGGTAAAGGAAGGATTTAAGGGTAATATTTATTGTACACCCGCAACAAAATCCTTAACAGAAATTTTATTAAAGGATTCTGCAATGATCCAACGTGACGATGCTAAGTTTGGCAATAAGCGAAGAGCAAAACAAGGCTTGCCACCTATCGATCCTTTGTATGATTTGGATGATGTTGCTTTAACCTTGCCACTTTTAACGGTAGTAGAATACAATGTGCCAACTCAAATTACCAATAGCATCGAACTTTTGTATACCGATGCTGGTCATATCATTGGTAGTGCGGCTGTAAATTTAAAAATTAAGGAAGGCGGTCAAATAAAAACACTCACATTTAGTGGCGACGTAGGTAGGTATAGAGACATGATTTTAAAATCCCCTGCTGTTTTTCCACCTGCCGATTTTATTATCATAGAGAGCACGTATGGCGATAAGTTGCATGATTTAATACATACTACCCCCGATGATTTATTAAATTGGATTAACACCATCTGTGTGGAAAACAAAGGCAATTTAGTGATACCAGCATTTAGTGTAGGTCGCACACAGGAAATTTTATATGAGTTAAATCAATTGTCACTCGAAAAAAAATTACCACATGTGCCTATTTATGTAGATAGTCCATTAAGTATAGAAGCCACAGAAGTTGTAAAATCTTTCCCTAAATATTTTAATAAAACAATTCAACATGTTTTAGAAGTGGATGATGATCCATTTGATTTTGAGGGACTGCGTTATATCAAAACGGTAGATGAGAGCAAGGCATTAAATGAGGACCTGCATCCAAAGGTAATTATTTCGGCATCAGGTATGGCTGATGCAGGCAGGGTTAAACATCATATAAAAAACAATATTGAAAACCCTAAGTGTGCTATTTTATTAGTTGGGTATTGCGAACCACATTCACTAGGTGGTAGATTAATGAATGGTCAAAAAGAAGTGCGCATTTATAGTGAGACCTATCCAGTAAAAGCAAAAATAGGCGCTATAAGAAGCATGAGTGCGCATGGAGATTACGAGGATTTAATGCAGTTTTTAGCTTGTCAAAGTACTGAGACGGTAAAACAAATATATGTAGTACATGGTGAAGCGGATGTGCAAGATCATTTTGCTGAAAGATTAAGAAAAAAAGGATTTAAAGAGGTTCTTGTTCCTGAAATGCATGAGACTTTTATAATGCAATAGCAGTCCATTTTATTTTCATTAAATTTGCTGCATGAATCAAGAAAAAAATACGTTGACAACCCTATTTTACATGTTGTACATGCTGGTGCATTTTCTTCCTCCTTTTTGGGGAGCAGATGGAATGGGGATACAGTGGTTGTATGTAAGTGTATTGGATTTTTTGGTATTAGGCTATCTATTACTTAATCGCACAAAATATAAAGCGGCATTTATTGGCATTTTCAATAATAAATTTCTAATTGTTTATTTGCTGTATTTGATCTGGGCATTAGGCTCTTATTTTTATGCGATCAATCGTACCGAAGCAATGGTTTGCTTGGCGCGTTTAGCAACTACATTTATATTATTTACCAACCTTTCTGTTTTATTATACAAAAAGGACATACAGGCTTTACTTAAAAAATTTAGTTTTATCATTTCCCTTGTTGTCATATTTGATTGCATTGTAATGACTGTTGTTTTTTTTATGTTTTTTCGCAAAATACCCTATACCAATGTTGTTTTAAACCTTTGCGGAATGAGTTATGGCAATAAAAATATTACTGCTGCCAGTATGCTTATTAATGTTCCTTTTGTCATTTATTACATTCATCAAAGTAAACTAAAAGGCAAGGTGCTTGGAATTTTATCCCTTTCACTAGCCATCTTTTCTTTATTTATTTTAAGTACAAGGTCCACCTTTGTGGGATTGCTTTTGATTTTATCAATTTATATTTTTTACACTTTGTTAATTCAAGAGAAAAGAAGCTTAAAATCAATCATGGTAAAACTTGCTTACTTTATCCTACCAATAATTTTTGTTTATTTTATTGCAAATGTTTTTATCAATTATGCATCAAATACAACCAAGGATGCAACAATGTATGGAACAGTAACCAAAAGAGTTGCAGATATATCTATTGAAAAAGGGGGAGATCGATTGGCATTTTGGAAAACAGGCATTGATTATGCAAAGCATCATTTACTTTTTGGAGATGGGTATGGCAATTGGAAGATTGCTTCCTTGCCTTATGAAAAAGAACGCATTGTTGAATTTATAGTACCTTATCATGCGCACAATGATTTTATTGAAAATTTTACTGATTTAGGGGTCATTGGCGGGTTGTTGTATATACTCCTTTATCTATTTGCCTTTTACTTTATTTTAAAAATTTGGTTTTCCAAAAAGTTCAAACAATTTGCTTTTACAACAACTATTGCCTTTATGGCATTCACATGCTATTTTGTTGACGCTGCTTTAAACTTCCCTGCTGAACGCCCTGTGATGCAAGTTATGTTTGCCTTCACTGCTGCTTTCTTGTTTTCGCCCCTTTCTTTATTAAACAATAAGCATGATGAGGTGGATGAAAATAAATTATACAGTAAAACCCAAAGATTATTTTCAAAAATATTTATAACTGGTTTGACCGTTTTATTGCTTGCGGCCATTTTTATAAATACACAAGTATATAGGTCCATGCTTTATCAAAGGTATATGATGGGTGATTTAGGTGTTAAGCCAAATATGAACATGAAGGACGTAAAAAATGTCCCTTTGATACCAAATCTTAGCTATAATACATTGCCAATGAATGCCATGTTGGCGAGGTATTATATAAGAGATAGCAACTATAAAGAGGCTTATCGATTGTTAAATGCAGATAAAAATGCCAACCCTGTAATTTATTATAATGATTATGTATTATCCCAATATTTTTCGGCTGTAAAAAATAGCGATAGTGCTTATTATTATGCTAAAATTGCTTTTCATAACTGGCCAAGGGCGGGTATTTATTATTATAATTTAATGCCATTAGCAATTGATCATAAGGATTCTGCCGAGATGAATTTTGCATTCAATCGTTTTATTACTTACCGAAATGATTTGTCTACTTGGAAACAATATATTGAAGGAAGAAACAAGATGCCTGAGCTTTTTGATCTGAAATCAAATAACAAAATTTTGGATAGTGCCTTAAAATTATTTCCTAAAGACAGTGCTACTTTGTTAAAACTTAATGTTCACTAAGTAAAACAATGAAAGCCTCAAGTAATAATAATTTGTTTATCCTAATGCAAATTATAAATTAAAGCGCTTAGCCTCAATTAATTTTTTTCGGTAAC
>Ga0114962_10004680_pt1 | contig 10870 bp, 9 predicted proteins | sample C_130820_MF_Meta_FD_87017 | JGI IMG/M metagenome (GOLD analysis project Ga0114962, IMG submission 87017) | Freshwater microbial communities from Lake Croche, Canada to study carbon cycling - C_130820_MF_MetaG | ecosystem: Environmental > Aquatic > Freshwater > Lake | place: Lake Croche, Canada...
CTCGTTCGAGGGCTCGCCCAGGTCGACGAGCGTGTCGAAGCCCGTGGCGAGCGTCGAGAGCGCGTAGTTGTTGTCGCCGACGGAGGGCCGCCGCGGCGAGGTGCAGGCCGAGCGCCCGTTCGGGTTGCCGAGCGCGAGCGGGTTCGAGACGCACAGGTAGGCCATGGCCATGCCGCGCAGCGAGTCGCAGGCGTCGATGCGCACGACCACGTCCTTCACGTTGTCGTCGGGCGCCGAGGGCTCGTTGATGAAGAAGCGGAAGTAGGAGGTCTTGTCCGGCCGGTTCAGGCCGATCAGGGCGACGTTGCCGTCGAGTTCGTAGGTGATTAAAGGTTCGCTCATAAGAGGTTCCAGGGGTTCAGGTCAAAAAATGAAAGGTCCAGCAGCAACCGAGAACTCAGGGCCCCTGAGTAACAAAACATCTTGCGGTCGTTAGCCTCTTTTTCGGCTTCGGTCAGCACCACGCCAGTATGCAATTGTTCGTGCATGTCGTGCGGACCTGGAGGATGGATGTGGTCGTCACGATCCAGTTTCACTCGGCCTTGAAGCCCGAAGCTTTGATGATGGGCTCCCAGGTGGCGAGTTCCTCGCGTTGAGCTTTGGCCATCTCTTCGGCGCTGCGGTAGTGGGGCTCAACCGCCAAGCGCGTCATCAGAAACTCCTTGACTTGCGGGTTGGCCAAAATTTTCTGCAAGGCCTGCTGTACGCGCGCGATTTCGGCTTGTGGCGTCTTGGCGGGGGCCCACATGGCCGTCCAACCGTCGCCGGACGAAACCGCAAAGCCCTGTTCGGCGAAGGTCGGGATCTCGGGCATCATCTCTGAGCGCTTGTCACTGAAAATGCCGATCACACGCAGCTTGCCAGTTCTTTGATGTTTGATCAGTTCGTCCATCAGAGAGATGCCTGAGGGCACATGACCGCCCAGCAAGTCAGTGATCATGGGCGGTGTTCCCTTGTAAGGCGTCATGGGCAGGTCAATTCCCGCCACTTTGGCAAATTGCACGCCCAGAAAATGATTCTGCCCACCGATGCCGGGGGTGCCAAAGCTGGCTTTGCCAGGGTTGGCTTTAACCCACAGTACAAATTCCTTGGCGTTTTTGACACCCAGATCGGCGTTCACTGCCATGCCCAGCGGGTAGGACACCAGCCCTGCAACCGGCGCAAAGTCCCGCCAGATGTTCCATTTGAGTTGAGGGCCGAATACCAGCGTCTGAAAAGTCGGCGTTGCGTTCGGTGCAATCATGTAAGTCAGGCCGTCTGGGTTGGCGCTCATCAACGCGTCAGCGGCCAGGCGACCCCCCACGCCCACGCGACTTTCAATGATCACCGGTTGGCCCAGTTGTTCGCGCAGTTTGTCGGCAATGAAGCGGGCAATCGAGTCGGTGCCGCCCCCCGGTGGCAAACCCATCAGGATACGGATGGGCGGCCTGTCCTGCGCCGAGCTCAGTGCGGGTGCCAGCAAAGTGCTGCTTGCCAGCAGCAGTTGGCGTCTTGAAATGGGCATGCGTGTCTCCGGTGTACACGGTCTGTTGAGGGGAGTCTGGTCAGCTTTCTGCGTGCGGAACCTGTTGCGGTTCATGGGTTGGTCAGCGTGCGCCAGTCTGTGCCTGCGACCACAACGCCGCCTACCGACTGGATGCCCGGGTAGTTCAGCTCAGGGTGGTTTGCCAGAGTTGGTGCCTTGCCTTCCATGAACTCTTTGGCCGCCTTGATCAGCAACTGGCGTACACGTATCACGGCACCATCAGCTGAGCACAGTTGCTCTTCGGTGCGGTCATAGGTCGGGCCTTGGCTCAAAAACATCGCAAAGTCTTCTGTACCAAGATGCTGCGGAAAGCCGGTCTTGTGACCACGCTTCATGAGATCTCGGTTCTGACCCCAGTTGTCTTTGGCCTCACCTGGCGGCAATGGCGGGTAGTTCCACACATCAGGCGAGGCTGACATCACGGTCATGCCTAGTGCACGGTGCGGGTTGTAGTGTACAAACCAAGCGCGGTGCGTCACATCATCCACCGGAGTGGAGAAAAATACCGTGGTCGGGCCATTCGCATCGGGCGGGCAAATGATGCCAAACCAGGGCATCACGAAGTTGTTGACCCGGGCATAAACCTTGTCATCGGGCAGGCTGCGCAAAGCGGCATAACGGTAGCCATAAGGTCGATCTTCAAATTCGAGCTTTGGCGCCAGGGCCTTGGTCATCAGCATGCGTTCGTTGCCGCCGCCGGACGTCAGCTGGGTGGTCGATTCGTGGAGCACACCAACATGTGAAGAATCCATCGACGCCTCGACGCCCTGGACCCAATTAGTGGGCACTTCTATGCTGGTCACAGAGCGCTGGTGTACGGGCAAATCCACAAAAGGCAACGCAGGGAATGGCGGCGGTGTCTCGCCTGAGCCCAGCCAGACCCAGACGATACCGCCCCTGTCCACCGTGGTGTATCGGTTGATGCGCACATGCTTGCAGAACTGCGCTTGATCGCCAGCATGGTTGGGCGCTTCCGTCAATTCGCCCTTCACGTTGAATTTCCAGCCGTGGTAGAGGCAGCGGATACCATTGTTTTCGTTACGGCCCAATGCCAATGAGGCTTTGCGGCGCGGGCACTGCTCGTCAACCACGCCTGCAGTGCCGTCGGTTACCCGAAAAGCGATGAAGTTCTGGCCCAGTAAACGGATGCGCACCGGGGCGCCATCGGCTTCCAGTTTGATGGAGGGCACTGCCGGCAGCCAGTAATGCTGGCGGATCATTTCGCCCATAGGGGCGCCATGTTCAACCCGGGTCAATAGTTCGTTGTCTTTTTTGCTGAGTGCCATGTTGTTTCCTAAGAGTCAGGGGGTCAGCACTGTTCGGTTGTGCTGAAAGCTTTGCTGTCGACACGGCGGTGGTTGCATTTGAATATGTCGGCTTTTTGCGCCTCGGTCAGCCAACCGATGTTCTCCATTACCGGTTTCATATCTTCGCAATCGCGGCCACTGATTGGGTTGCGAGAGTTGCCGGTGCCAAGTTTTTCGGTGCCAAATAAAAAGTGGTCAATGCCTGCTGCCAGTACCGCGTCCATGTTGTCAAAAGCCGTGCGCAATTGCAAGCATGGGTCGGCGGGTATTGGCCCAATGGCGGGATTCTTGCCTGAAATGCCGGAGGAGCAAATCAGAGGGCCTACCTGGGTACTGAACGGGATCGGGGCCTTGTGGTCAGCGCTGGGAATGTCGAGGAAGCGTTGGGATGAAGTCATGAAGAAGTCCAAAGTTAACGCAAGTTTGTTCAATGGTCCGCCGCATCACTTTCAAAGAAGCTTATAGGCATGCGTGCCAAAAACTCAGAAAATCCGCTCGAACCCGAAGGTACATGCAGCAACATCGCATGAGCGGCTAGGGATTCATCGCCTTCCTGAATGGCGCGAGCGACCTGCTGGTGCTCTTTCAGCGATTTGCTGATTTGTGTTTTGGTCTGAAAGTCACCAACGCGGTAACGCTGGATCTGACGGCGTGCGTTGCGAATCACTTCGGCCAAATAGGGATTGCGACTTCCTGAGTAAACAGTTTCATGAAAATAGGTGTTGGCCATGGAATATTCAGCATGTCCGCCGTGCACTGCGGCGTCCTGGCAACTTTCTATGGCCTTGTCCAGAGCCTTGCGCAACACATCATCAACACGGCGTGCCGCCAGCTTGGCGCACAGGGCTTCCAGTTCGCCCAATGACTCCATGATGGACCGAACCTGGCTGATGGTCAGGCGCGAAACTGTGACTCCTTGTCGCGGCGCAATGCGCACCAATTCGCGTGCGGCCAGTTGTTGCAGAGCTTCGCGCACGGGAGTGCGGGACACATTGAATCGTGCGGCCAATGCCCGCTCATCCAAGGTCGTGCCCGGCTGCAGGTTGCCGCTTTCGATCTCTTCTTGCAAAACATTGCGAATTTCATTGGCTCGTCCCCCACGTGGACGGCTTTCTTCAGCGATCAAGTTAACTTCTGAGTCGATGTTTTCGATAGAGGAGGAGTTGTCATGCGTGTTCATGGTCTTAATTATGCAACAAATCATCTGTGGCATTCAAATGAAAACCATTAAATCATGGCTGGTATCGTCGTCAACCGATTTTGTTGGGTTTTAAAAGAGCCTAAAAGCATGTAAATAAACAGTATTTGCTAAATTTGTTCTTTTTTAAGGCATCAAAACCGATGCCATGGTTTTTTGAAGGGATGCCATCGGTTCTCGGTGTAAACCCTAAAATCCCGTGAAATTATCTTCTGGTGTATTGAAATATATTTTTTGTATGCCAGAATAAAATTTAAATTAAAAAATAAAGCGCCGTGGTGTGCAAATTTTCCAATTCTGATTTGTTACAAGGTTTTTTGTCCCATGACCCACTCGGCCGCCTCGCCTGCGGATGCCATGAATGGCGTTCAGGATGTACACCACATCATCCATCCATGTTCCATCGTGATCGTGGGGGCCTCTGCCGATCCGCGTTCCTTTGGCGGTTTTGTGCAGGGCAATCTGGAACGTTTTGGCTACCGTGGTGATTTGCACCTGATCAGCCGCAGCAGCGAGGAAATCAATGGTAGCCCTTGCCTCAAAACGGTGGACGAACTTCCTCTAGGCGTTGATCTGGCTGTGTTGGCCATTCCCGAGTCGGGCGTTCTGGACGCAGTGAAGGCTTTGGCTGCTCGTGATTGCAAGGCGGCCGTACTCTTTGCATCGGGTTACGCAGAGGCTGGAGAAGAAGGCAGGCACAAGCAATCTGAACTCGCACGCGTGGCTCAAGAAGTGGGCATCTTGCTGGTGGGCCCCAATTGCATGGGGTTCACCAACCTGGCCGCAGGCATTCCGGTCACGTTTGAGCCCTTGGCTGCGCGCGAACCTGAAACACGGCCCGGGGTGGGGGTGGTGGCGCAAAGTGGCTTTATGGCGGCCAACCTGCGCGATGCTTATTTGGGTCGAGGTGTGCCAGTAACCACGGTTTTTTCGACGGGTAACGAGGTCTCGGTATGCGTCGAAGACGTACTGGCCGCACTCATCGGCGACACCCAAACACGCGTGATCACGGTGTATGTGGAGCAGATCCGCCGCCCACAGGTCTTTTTGAAACTGGCCGCCCAGGCGCGTGCCGCTGGCAAACCACTGGTGTTGTTGATGCCCGGGCGCAGCGCCCGTGCCCGCGAGGCTGCGCAGTCGCACACCGGCGCACTGGCTGGTGACCACGCCACTGCCACGGCGCTCTTGCTGCGCGAGGCGGTTGTGATGGTGGAGTCTCTCGATGAATTGCTCGATACCACGGTGGTGCTGCTGCGCTACCCGCACCCTCCAGCAGGAGGGACGGCGTTCATGACGGGCTCAGGCGCAATGAAAAATATTGCGCTGGACTTTGCCGATGATCTGGGTCTGGATTTGCCCGAGTTGACGCCCGCCACGGTGAACCAATTGACGGCCATGCTGCCTGCTTATGCCGTGTCCGAGAACCCACTGGACTACACCACCATCGGCATCCGCCAGCCTGGCCTGATTGGCGAGTTGCTGCTCACCATGCTGGACGACGAGCGCATCGGCAACATTGTGCTGGCTATTCCTGTCGGTCCCACCATGGCCCAGCGGGACAAAGCTGACCACATCATCCCCGCCATAGGGAAAGCCACCAAACCTGCCGTCCTGGTGTTGACCGGTGACAGCAGTCCCGTGGAGGCTTTCTTTTTGGAAGCGATCCAGCAAAGCGGCGTGCCCTTGTTCCGCTCGGCAGATCGCGCCTTGCGTGCTGTGCGCCGGGTGGCGCAATACGGTGAAGCCTTGCAGCGTGCGACACGTGCACAGACCACCACAACCCAGGCGATTCCATTGCCCGGCGCCGTGCCGCCCAACGGCATCTTTGCTGAATATCAAGGCAAAGCCTGGCTGGCCAAAGCAGGTTTGGCCGTGCCGCATGGCGCATTGGCTCAAACGGTCGATCAAGCCGTCAGTGTGGCCCACCGGATTGGCTTTCCGGTCGTGCTCAAAGCGCAAGCCAGTGAACTGCCGCACAAGAGCGATGTGGGTGGCGTACTGGTGGGATTGGCAGACGAAGCTGCGCTGCGCGCCGGGTGGGAGAAGCTGTTTGCCAGCGTGAAACACCATCGCCCCGAGCTGGTACTGGATGGCGCGCTGGTCGAAGCCATAGGGCCGCCTGGGCTGGAGCTGGTGGTGGGTGCCAAACGCGACGAGGAATGGGGTCCCGTCGTACTGGTCGGCCTGGGGGGTATTTGGATTGAAGCACTCAAGGACGTACGTCTGATTCCTGCCGACATGGCAGAAGAGGACATCCTCGTCGAGCTGACCCGCCTCAAAGCCGCCGTCATGCTGCAGGGCATTCGCGGTGCGGCAGCCGTCGATGTCAAAGCCATTGCCCGTGTGGTAGCGCAAGTGGGCGCGCAAATGCGAGCCAATCCCAACATTACAGAAATCGACATCAACCCCTTGGTAGCCTACCCGCTGGGTTCCGCCACTCCCGTGCTCGCGTTGGATGCGCTGGTCGTGGCACGCGTGAAGTGAGACGGCCATGCATTTGAATTTCAACTCCGATCAAGAGGCCTTTCGCCTGGAAGTGCGCGAATTCGTCAAGGTCCACTTGCCGGTCGATATCCGCCGCAAGGTCGGGCTGGGCTTGCGGCTTGAACAGGCTGATTACGTGACCTGGTTTCGTATCTTGCAAGCACGTGGCTGGCTCACGCCCGGTTGGCCAGTCCAACATGGCGGTCCCGGCTGGGACCATGTGCAACGTTTTATCTTTGATGAAGAAACCCTCCTGGGCGGCGCGCCTCGCATCATCGCCAGCGGCATTCAGATGCTCGCCCCCGTGCTGCTTGCGTTTGGCACCGAAGCCCAAAAGCAGCAATACCTGCCCGACATCTTGAACAGCAACACCTGGTGGGCGCAAGGCTTTTCCGAACCTGGTGCCGGCTCCGATCTTGCGGCGGTTCGCACCACCGCCGTGCTGGAGTCCGATGGTCAGTACTTTGTCGTCAATGGCCACAAGGTCTGGACGTCTTATGCCCACTGGTGCTCGATGATGTTTGCGCTGGTCAAAACCGACCCGCATGCCGCTAAACCGCAAGAAGGAATTTCCTTTTTGTTGATTGACATTAAATCGCCCGGCCTCACGGTGCGGCCGATCCGCATGCTCGAAGGCGGCAACGATCTCAACGAGTGCTATCTGGACAACGTGCGTGTACCCGTGAATAACCTGGTGGGTGAGTTGCACAAGGGTTGGTCCTATGGAAAATACCTGTTGGGTCATGAGCGCACCGGCATCGCTGGCATTGGCTCTTGCAAGCAGCAACTGGCCCGTGCACGTGCGCTGGCTGAGCAACAAGGCCTGGGCGATGATCCATTGCTGCAAAACAAGCTGACTCAGTTCGAGGTCGAGTTGATGGCGCTCGAGTTCACCGCCTTGCGCTTGCTCAGCGCCCACCAGCAAAGCAAGACCCCCGGCGTCGAAGCCTCGATGCTCAAGGTGCGTGGCACCGAATTGCGCCAAGCGATTTACGAAACCCTGTTGGACATCGCCGGACCCGATGCCGTGCCGTTTTCGGCAGAAGCACAGTTTTTGGAACACCTGGACGCCGCAGCGCAGGACGAAACCCTGGTCACGCTGGCGGCCAACTGTCTGGATTCGCGCAAGGTCACAATTTATGGCGGCACGAATGAAGTGCAGCGCAACCTGATCGCCAAAGCCACGCTGGACGCGTATTGAAAGACAGATATGGATTTTTCATTCAACGATGACCACCTGGCTTTGCGCGAAGCGGTGCAGCGTTTTTGTGCGGGGGAATACCCCGCCGAACAACGCGGTAACGCCGCCACACCGGCTCAGTCGCAGCGGCGCCGCGACGCCATGGCCGAACTCGGTTTGCTGGGCCTGCCCTTCAGTGCCGATGTCGGCGGCAGCGAGCAAGGCGCGGTCGAAGTCATGCTGGTGTCACAAGAACTGGGCAACGCCCTGGGCGATTGGGCCTTCGTAGCCAGCACCGTCATGGCCGGACAAGTGCTCACCCGTCTGGGCAGTGTCGCGCAACAAAAGCAATGGCTGCCCTGTCTGGCCAGTGGCCAGAAGCAGATGGCCGTGGCGGTGTACGAAGCCGGTGCCCGCTACGACTGGCAGCGCACCGAAACCTGGCCACGCCTTCGGGCTCAGGCTGGGTGCTGGATGGCCACAAGACGCTGGTGTTGCAGGGCGACAGCGCCGAAGTGCTTCTGGTTGTGGCGCGCACCGCAGGTAGCGTGGCCGATCGCGCTGGCTTGTCGGTGTTTGCCGTAGATACAGCGGCCCACGGTGTGACAGTGCAGGGGTTTGATACCTTGGATAACCGCCGCGCCGCCCATGTGAGGTTCAAGGATGTGCAATTGGCCGCTGACCGGCTGTTAGGACCACAAGGGCAAGCCGCTGATGCAGTTGAGGCAGCTCTGGATGCGGCCACTGCGGCCTTGTGCGCCGAAGCAGTGGGTGCGGTCGATGCGCTGCTGACCCATACAGCCGAGCACATGCGCACGCGCAAACAGTTCGGTGTCCCACTTGCTAAATTTCAAGTCTTGCAGCACCGAGTCGCTGACATGGCCATTGGCTTGGAACAACTCAAGTCCATGGCTTGCGCTTCGGCCATGGCGATGCAGGCCGATGATCTCGTTCAGCGCTGCCGTTTGGTGTCGGCTGCCAAAGTGCTGGTCAGCCAAAAGGGCCGCGAGATCGGTTTGGCCGCTATTCAACTGCATGGCGCCATGGGCATGACCGACGAATGCCGCGTGGGCCACTACGCCAAGCGGCTGATGGTGATTGGTCAGAGCCTGGGTGATGCTGCTTGGCATTTGAAACGTCTACGCGCATTGCAAAAGTGATGAATTTTCAACACGTCATTAAAAATTAACGGAGATACAAATGAAACGTCAAACAGTTCTCAAACTAGCGGCCATGGTGATGTTGGGACTCGGTCTGGGTCAGACCGCGCAGGCCCAAGACAAAGCACCGATCAAAATCCTGGTGGGCTTTCCGCCTGGCGGTTCCACCGATCTGGTGGCACGGTTACTGGCAGAAAAAATGGCCGTCGTGCTTAAACAGCCCATCATCGTGGACAACAAACCCGGTGCAGGTGGTCGTATGGCCGCGCAAGCACTGAAGGCCAGCGCGCCAGATGGTTTGACCTACATGATCGCCCCCAATGCCACACCCGTCATGCAAACCTTGCTCTACCCGCTGGATGTTTTGAAATACGACATGCTCAAGGACCTTACGCCCGTGGCGGTGCTGGTGTCTTACCCACTGGCCATTGCCGTGAATACGCAATCGGGTGTGAAGAACATCAAGGAATACGCTGCATGGGTCAAGGCCAATCCAAAGGAAGGCTCATTTGGTACAGCAGGTGCAGGCGGACACACCCATTTTTCAGGTTTGCAACTCGGCAAGGCCATCGGTCAAACTTTGCAGGTCGTTCCTTATCGCGGCAATGGCCCCATGGTGACTGACTTGTTGGGCGGACAAGTGCCAGCGGGCATCATGACTGCGGGCGATGTATTGCAGTACCAAAAAACAGGGAAAGTGCGCGTCTTGGGTCAGTTTGGAGCCACACGTTCACCCTTGATGCCCGATGTACCGACCCTGATCGAACAGGGATACAACTTAGACACAGGGGATGCCTGGACGGGAATGTGGGCGCCCAGTAAAACACCAGTGGCCGAACTGGATCGTGTGCAAAACGCACTGAAGCATGTGCTGGCGTTGCCTGAGGTGCGCGATCAGTTGATCAACAAAGCAACTCTTAATCCCGACTTCAGATCTGCTTCTGAAATGGACGCCTTGCAGCGCAAGGAACTTGATTACTGGGCGCCCATCATCAAAGAGTCGCATTTCAGGCCAGAGTCTTGATGGCGCATTGATTTCAGTTACACGTAAAGGAAATTTGAATGAGCTTGAATGGAAAAGCCTGCATCGTTGGCGCTTATGAGCACCCGACTCGATTGGCTGAAAATTTGTCGGTGGTTCGTCTTCATGCCGATGTGGCCAAGGGTGCTCTCGAAGATGCAGGACTGACCAAGAACGACATCGACGGCTACTTTTGTGCCGGTGACGCCCCCGGGTTAGGCGCGACGACGATGGCCGAGTATTTGGGCCTTAAATTGCGCCACGTCGATTCGACCGAGTGCGGAGGCTCTGCACCTATCCTGCATGTTGCACATGCAGCTGAAGCCATTGCCTCAGGCCGGTGCAGCATTGCACTTATCACTCTGGCTGGCAGGCCTCGTGCGCAGATGATGGCCGCTCAGGCTGCAGCCCAAGAGGGGCGGCCCGGCAAGTCGCCCTTGTCCCTGAAACCACCAGACCCCGATGCGCCCGAATTGGCCTTTGAGTTGCCCTATGGCCCAGCCACGCAAAATCTCTACGCATTGGTGGCCAAACGACACATGTACGAGTTTGGCACTACCAGCGAACAACTGGCCTGGATCAAGGTTGCAGCATCGCACCATGCACAGCACAACGTCAACGCCATGCTGCGCAATCTGGTGACGGTCGAGGAGGTGGTCAACTCCCCGATGGTGAGCGATCCGCTGCACCGTCTGGACTGCTGCGTGATGAGCGACGGCGGTGGTGCCTTGATTGTGGCGCGCCCTGAAGTTGCTCGCGAGCTCTCGCGCAAAAACGGACGCCCACTTGTCATGGTGCGTGGCACCGGCGAAGCGCCTAAACATGGCATGGGTGGTCAAATTGACCTGACCTATTCGGCCGCCGCCTTTTCGGGTCCGGTGGCTTTTTCCGAAGCAGGCATTACCCCGGCCGACATCCAATATGCCTCGTTGTACGACAGCTTCACCATCACCGTGCTGATGCAGCTGGAAGACCTGGGCTTTTGCAAAAAAGGC
>Ga0114962_10004682_pt1 | contig 10866 bp, 8 predicted proteins | sample C_130820_MF_Meta_FD_87017 | JGI IMG/M metagenome (GOLD analysis project Ga0114962, IMG submission 87017) | Freshwater microbial communities from Lake Croche, Canada to study carbon cycling - C_130820_MF_MetaG | ecosystem: Environmental > Aquatic > Freshwater > Lake | place: Lake Croche, Canada...
ACTGGGTTGCTACGGGTCAAAGGCCGTATATCGTAAAAATTGAGTGGATACCATTACAAGGCGGCACCTATGTGATTCATTGGTCTTTTGAACAACATGTTAAATGGTATCCATGGGAAAAATTCCAAACCTTACTCAATGAAAAAGTATTAGGTAGTAAAATGGAAACAGAGTTGGCTAATCTAAGTGCTATATTAATGCAAGGAGACAACTAAATTTATGAAGTCTTAAAACAATTTTTACTTATTTATTTCCCTGCTCTTTTAAGAAATTAATATTTCGTTGAATCCCTTTTAATTTTGATCTTAGTATTGGTGATTTTTTAAACCTTGCTTTAAAAGTGGTTTCCTCTATTTGAAGCCAATCCTCTTTTTGCATCTGCAATAGCCCATTTAATGGTTTGAATTTTTGCTCCTGATTGGGTTTGCTAAAACTATTCCAAGGACAAACATCCTGACATATATCACAACCAAAAGCCCAATTATTAAATGATTTATCGGATTCAATTACTTCTTTTTTTAATTCAATGGTAAAATAACTGATGCAGTGGTTGGCCTCGATTGTTTTATTAGGTAAGATGGCCTGCGTTGGACAAGCTTCTATGCACTTTGTGCAGGTGCCACAATAATCTTTTGAAAGAGCGTCATCGTAAATGAGTTCAAGGTCTATAATAAGTGTAGCTATAAAAAAGAAAGAACCTGCTTGGTGTCTTATTAAATTTCCATTTTTTCCTATCCAACCTGCTCCTGATAATTGTGCCCAAGATCTTTCTAAAACCGGCGCAGAATCTACAAACCCCCTGCCTTCGATAGGGCCAATCATGGAACGCATGGTATCTAAAAATTCAAATAATTGTTGTCTAATCACTTCGTGGTAATCCTCACCATAGGCATACTTTGCAATTTTTGCATCCTGTTTATTTCCTAACTCAATGGCATCCTTAGAAGGGTAATAATTTTTTAAAAAAGTGATCACCGACTTGGCGCCTGGTACTAATTTTCTGGGGTCTATTCTTAAGTCAAAATTATTTTCCATGTAGTTCATTTCTCCATGGAATCCTTTCTCAATCCAAGACTCAAGTCGCTTTGCATCTTCACTTAATTCCTTGGCCTTTGCAATACCGCAATAGTCAAAGCCCATTTGTGCTGCAAGCTCTTTTACAAATACTGTATTTGAAAATTCATTCACGCTGTAAAAATAGCAGAAAAACCTTGATGGGACTGACTTTTATTCCGTTTTGGTATAATTTATATGACATTATAACTTAAATCATAGATTGGCGTTTGTTTTGACCTACCTTATTGTAAATAACAATACTATGAATTTAAATCAATATACCATCAAGGCGCAGGAAGCTATTCAAGCCGCTCAGCAGCTTGCTTATAATAACAATAATGCATCCATTGAGACAGCGCATTTGTTAAAAACAATTTTATTGGATAAGGATAGTTCAACTGAATTTTTACTAAAAAAGAACAATGTAAATCCAAACTTGGTTTTACAAAATACCGACAACTTAATTTTAAAATTAGCAAAGCAACAAATGGGAGAACCTGCTTCCAATGTTAGCCGAGACCTTAATGCGGTGTTGTTAAAATCCAATGCAGCACTTAAAACATTTGGGGATGAGTTTGTAACGGTGGAACATATTTTAATTGCTATTTTACAAGTAAATGATGCAAGTGGTAAAATTTTAAAAGATGCAGGGTTAACTGAAAAAGGATTGGTTACTGCCATCAAAGAATTAAGAAAAGGAGAAACAGTGCATTCGGCCACTCAGGAAACACAATTTCAATCTTTGTCAAAGTATGCAAAAAATTTAAATGATTTAGCCAACAAAGGAAAGTTAGATCCAGTCATTGGTCGTGATGAGGAAATAAGAAGAACCCTACATATTCTTTCCCGTCGAAGTAAAAATAATCCCATCTTGGTAGGTGAGCCGGGGGTTGGTAAAACAGCGATTGCCGAAGGTTTGGCCATGCGTATAGTAAATGGAGACGTGCCTGATAATTTAAAAAGTAAAATAATTTATGCTTTAGATATGGGGCAATTGATTGCAGGTGCAAAGTATAAAGGAGAATTTGAAGAGCGTTTAAAAGGAGTGGTTAAAGAAGTAGCAGATAGTGACGGCGAAGTAATTTTATTTATTGACGAGATTCATACTTTGGTGGGCGCTGGTGGGGGTGAGGGTGCCATGGATGCAGCTAATATTTTAAAGCCTGCATTAGCAAGAGGAGAACTAAGGGCCATTGGAGCAACCACACTTGCGGAATATCAAAAGTTTTTTGAAAAAGACAAAGCACTTGAGCGTCGTTTTCAAAAAGTGATGATTGATGAGCCAACGAAGGAAGATGCCATTTCCATTTTAAGGGGATTAAAAGAGCGTTATGAAACACACCACCATGTTCGCATAAAAGACGAAGCCATTATTGCGGCTGTTGAATTGTCCAGTCGTTATATTACAGATCGTTTTTTACCCGATAAAGCCATTGATTTAATTGATGAAAGTGCGGCAAAGTTGCGATTGGAAATGAATTCTATGCCAGAGGAGTTAGATACTTTAATGCGTCAAATTCGTCAATTAGAAATTGAAAGGGAAGCCATAAAAAGAGAAAACAATCCTGATCAATTAAAAGCATTAAATATTGAAATAAGTAATTTAACCGTTCAACAGGATACACTAAAAGCAAAGTGGACAAGTGAAAAGGATATCGTTGACAAAGTACAAAAAGCAAAGTCAGAAATTGAAAAATTAAAGCAAGAAGCAGAGGTTGCCGAACGAAATGGTGATTATGGAAAAGTGGCAGAAATTAGATACGGCAAAGTAAAAGAGCAGGAACAATTCTTGGCAAATTTTACAATGGAATTAAATGAGCTAGGTACAAATGAAAAGCGCTTAATGAAAGAGGAGGTAGATGCGGAAGACATTGCCGAAAATGTTGCAAAAGCAACAGGAATTCCCGTGAGCAAAATGATGCAATCGGAAAGAGAAAAATTATTGCATTTGGAAGATGAATTGCATAAGCGTGTCATAGGACAAGATGAAGCCATTACAGCTGTTTCAGATGCAATAAGAAGAAGCAGGGCTGGGTTACAAGATCCTAAAAAGCCCATTGGTTCTTTTATTTTCTTAGGAACAACAGGGGTGGGTAAAACCGAACTTGCTAAGGCATTGGCATCTTATTTATTTGACGATGATTCCATGATGACGCGTATTGATATGAGTGAATATCAGGAAAAACATTCCGTTTCTAGACTGGTTGGGGCGCCTCCCGGCTATGTGGGTTATGACGAAGGCGGACAGTTAACCGAATCGGTACGGCGTAAACCATATAGTGTTGTGTTGTTAGATGAAATTGAAAAAGCGCATCCAGATGTTTGGAACATTTTGTTGCAAGTATTAGATGATGGTCACTTAACGGATAACAAGGGAAGAACGGTGAATTTTAAAAACACCATCATTATTATGACATCCAATATTGGAAGCCATATTATTCAAGAAACATTTGAAGGTGTCAATGATAAAAATTTGGAATCCAAGATAGATGCATCTAAGACCGAAGTAATGGCTTTGTTAAAACAAACCATCAGACCCGAATTTTTAAACAGGGTAGATGAAATTATCATGTTCTCCCCTTTGTTGCAAAAACAAATGGCTGCGATTGTAAAAATTCAACTGAACAATTTAAAACAGTTGGTTGCAGAAAATGGGATGCAAATAGACTTTAGCAATTACTTAGTTGAATATTTATCTGACCAAGGGTTTGATATGCAATTTGGTGCAAGGCCGCTAAAAAGATTGATACAAAAAATGGTGGTAAATGAGTTAAGTAAGAAAATTTTAAGTGGCGAAATTGATAAAACTAAAAAAGTGCTTATTGATATCTTTGATGGTGTAATTGTATTCAGAAACGAATAATAAATTAGCATTTATTTGCGGCAAAGCCCTATCCATTTTTGGTTGGGGCTTTTTTTATATATTTGAGCATGAATAAAAATAAAAGAGAAGCTGCCGTAGGATTTATATTTATCACAATTTTGATAGATGTAATTGGTTTTGGTATTATCATTCCTGTGGTACCAAGCTTAATTCAGGATTTTTATCATATTACAGACCGATCTGATGTTGCATCCATAGCAAGGCCATTATTATTCCTCACCTCTATCTATGCGGTGATGCAATTTATATTTGCGCCCATTTTTGGAAGTTTAAGTGATCAATATGGACGTCGCCCAATTTTATTATTATCCTTATTAGGTTTTGGCATTGATTATATTTTTTTAGCACTCGCACCCACCATTGGATGGTTGTTTGTAGGTCGAATGTTTGCAGGTATTACAGGGGCAAGTATACCCACTGCTGCAGCGTATATGGCGGACATAAGTGATGAAAAAAATAGGGCTAAAAATTTTGGTATGATTGGAGCCGCATTTGGAATTGGGTTTATCATTGGCCCCTTAATTGGTGGCTTATTAGGACAAATAGGACTTAGGGTTCCTTTTTTCATGGCTGCTTTTTTAGCACTTGTCAATGCGTTGTATGGCTATTTTATTTTACCAGAATCTTTGAGCCTAGAACACAGAAGGAAGTTTAATATCAAAAAAGCAAACCCGGTGGGTGCTTTGAAAAATTTAAATAAATATCCAGCTGTATTTGGATTAATTGTTGCCATGTTTTTTATTTATATCGCTTCTCATTCGGTACAAAGCAATTGGAGTTTGGCAAACATGAGTAAGTTTGGTTGGCATCCAAGAACCATTGGTATTTCCCTGGGCGTAGTTGGTTTATTGGTGGGTTTGGTACAGGGACTTTTAATTAGAGTGGTGAATCCAAAACTTGGAAATGAAAAGAGTGTGTATATAGGAATATTATTATCAGCCATTGGTTTGTTATTATTTGCGTTTGCTTCCCAAAGTTGGATGATGTTTGTATTTTTAATTCCTTATTGTTTAGGAGGTATCTCTGGCCCTGCTTTACAGTCTTTAATTTCTATACATGTTGCTAAAAATGAACAAGGCGAATTGCAAGGATCACTTACAGGCTTACAAAGCTTAACTGCAATTTTTGGACCACCTTTAATGATTTGGTTAACCACGTTCTTTTCAAAAAAAGACAATGCAGTTCATATTTATTTTCCAGGTGCAGGATTTTTGGCCGGTGCATTTTTCATGCTCATCAGTGCCATCATAGCCTATTTGGTGTTAAAAAATGACCCTGTTGTAAAAGGACGCAAACCCAACGCGTAGTTTTGCCCAATTAATGGGCTTTGGTTGTTATATTTGTGGCCTAATATAAGGGGCAAATGACGCAATTAATGACAGCACTACAAGAGACCGTAAATTTTATAAAATCTAAAGTAAGCGATACCGCTTCTACAGCCATAATATTGGGTAGCGGACTAGGTAACCTTTCTACTAAAATAGAGGTAGATTTTGAAGTTCCTTATAAAGAAATCCCGCACTTCCCTGTAAGTACGGTAGAAGGGCATAAAGGAAGATTGATATTAGGAAAATTGAATGGGAAAAAAGTATGGGTAATGGAAGGTCGCTTCCATTTTTATGAGGGCTATACCCCACAACAAGTTGTTTACCCAGTGCGTGTTTTAAAATTATTGGGGGTTGAAAATTTATTGTTGTCAAATGCAGCAGGCGGTGTGAATCCAAATTTTCAGGTAGGCGATTTAATGATACTTAAAGACCATATAAGTTTATTTACCATCAATCCTTTACTTGGTAAAAATGAGGATGCATTAGGCACTCGTTTCCCTGATATGAGTGAGCCCTATGCCGAGGTATTTATTCAAAAAGCAAAAGCCATTGCTTCAGCAAATAATATCCAATTACATGAAGGTGTTTATGTGGGTGTTACAGGTCCAACCTTTGAAACAAGGGCCGAGTATAAATTAATTAAAGCCGTGGGTGGTGATGTAGTTGGCATGAGTACTGTACAAGAAAATATCGCGGCTGTACATTGTGGCATGAAAGTTTTTGCCATTAGTGTGGTAACAGATTTAGGCATTAGAGAAGATAATAATGTAATCACCCATGAAGAAGTATTAGAAGCGGCAAATGCAGCAGAGCCTAAACTAACTTTAATATTTAGCGAACTATTAAAAGAAATCGCTTAATCATTATTATATGATTCCTTTCAAGTCGATTTTATTTTCTTTTTTATTACTCTTGCTTTTTAATGTAAAAATGCAGGCTCAAGGTTACGGGCAAGGTATGAATGGAGGACAAAGGGTTACTAATAATAAAACCCCCGATTCTTTGCAAAAAAGAGATAAAAATGCCGACTCTATTACCATATATTTTAAATATTATAACAAAACAGAGATACAAAAATTAGATTCAAGTGTCAATGATTTCTTTGTTCATTATCCCGTTCCTTATACATCTTATAATTTAGGGAATTTAGGTACTGCAAGTAAATCTTATTTATTTAATGCAAATAAAACTATTGGCTGGGATGCAGGATTTCATTCATTTGACACCTATTTGTATACATTGGACGGTACGCCATTCTATCAAACAACAAGACCGTACACAGAATTTGGATATTTATTAGGAAGTAAAGGAGAGCAGTTGATTGAAATAAAACACACGCAAAATAAACAGCAAAAATTAAATTTTTCATTTGAATATCGTTTTAGCAATGCACCTGGCAATGTAAAAAATCAAAATTCCAATGTTAATAATATGCGCATTACTGGGCATTATCAATCTAAGCGTAAGCGGTACGAGTCTTTTTTAGTGATGTTGTTTAACAAAACAGCATCTTCAGAAAATGGGGGATTGATCAATGCTAATTTATTAGATAGCTTGGCTTTAAATGATCCTTATGAATTAAATACTAGGCTTGGCGTAAGTGGCGCGTCTTTTAGAAATCCATTTAACACCAATATCGCTACTGGAACTACGTATAGCCAAAATACGATTGCTTGGAAAAATTCATATGATTTTGGACAAAAGGATTCTATTGTAAAAGACACAGTAGTCATTCATTTGTTTTATCCAAGGTTGCGTTTGCAAAATGAAGTAAAATTATTAACCAATAAGTTTTCATTTGGAGATGCGAGTCCATCAGCGGCCAATTATCTACAGTATTTTGGGGCCGTTTTTGATAAAATAGATACCGTAAAATTTACCGACAAGTGGAATGTATTATCTAATGAATTTAGCCTGATCAGCTATCCCGAAAAAATGAACAGCAACCAATTTTTGCAATTAGGATCGGGATATACGCAAATGACCGCAAGTTTTCTTGGAAAAAAAGGATGGAATAGTTACGATATTTATGGCTTTGCGGTCTATAAAAATAAAACTCGAAACCAACTTTGGGACTTAAATGCAAATGGAAAATTATTTTTAAATGGTTTTCATGCAGGTGATTACAATGCGCAGGTTTCATTATCAAGGACCTTGTCCAAAAAAGGAACTTATCTGCAAGTTTCTTTTCAAAACTTAAATCGCACTCCCTCTTTTAATACTTTGGGATATACCCAATTTCCAATCAAAGGTTTAGCGACTATAAATAAAGAAAATACCACAATTTTAAATGGTGTGTTTGCCAATAAACAAAAAGGATGGGAAGCGGCTGTAACATATCAGATGATACAAAATTATAATTATTTTTCTGCTGGATTTCAGCCAGCCGTTTATGGAAATTTAATGAGTTATTTGAGCGGACAAGTGGAGCATAAAGTAAAAATTAGCAAGCATTGGAACTGGTATGATCAAGCAAGCATACAACTGTTAGATCCAAATGCCCCAATTCATGTCCCATTACTATTAACAAGACAGCGTATAGCGTTTGAGGGTAATTTTTATAAAAATTTAGATCTTTCTACTGGCCTTGAATTAATTTATCATTCAAATTATAAGGCAGATGCATATATGCCATTCACAGGGCAATTTTTTATGCAGAATACCTATACTACTCAAAACAGGCCAACAGCAAATGCCTTTTTACATTTCATGATTAAAAGATTTAAAGGGTATATTAGACTAGAAAATTTAAATACCTTGGTTTCTACAAGCAACACTTTGGGCAAAGCCTACAATTTTACAGTTCAAAACTATCCTGGAACCGGTATGTGGTTTAGGGTGGGAATATGGTGGAATTTTATAAATTAAATTTAAATCTTGCCATATTTTAACAATATCCAATATTTAAAAATAGGTAACTTTGTTATAAGTTCAAATAACAACCATTAATTTAAAAAATACCATTATGAAAAAACAAATAACAATACTTTCATTTTTATTAATGATTGGCAGTTTTTCTTTTGCACAAGCTCCAACGACCATTAAAGTGTCAGGTAATTGTGGGTCATGTAAGAAACATATTGAAAAAGCAGCTTTAGAAGCAGGTGCGACAACTGCCACTTGGGACAAGACAACTAAATTATTAGCCCTTACCTTTGATGCAAACAAAACAAGTACCGATAAAATTGAAACGGCTATAGCGGGTGTAGGATATGATACCGAACATAAAGTAGCTACAGAGGAAGCCTACAAAAAGTTAGATGAGTGCTGTCAATACGATAGAAAGAAAAAGAAATAAATTAGATGATAATATTAAAGCCCTCCAATTGGAGGGCTTTTTTTTATTTTGAATGTTTCCAGTTAATTCTTCTGCCAACATAACATTTAATGTTAGTGCCATTGGACGCATCTGTGAGTCCTTTGCCAATACCAAAATTAAATTCATACAAAGGATGCAAGAATAAATCTATAGCAAAAAATAATTGATGTTCCTGATTGGGTAATTTATATGGGTTGAATATTTTTCCGGTATTCCCATAATATTCAAATCCAATATTTGCTTTAGGGGAAGCACTGTATGCATATTTGAGGTTAGGTTCAAATAAGTATTCTTTATTGGTAAATGAAACCCCCACATTTGGGTTAAATGATAAATAGTGAGCGCCAATTGTTTTATCAAAAATGGGCCTGATTTCTGCGCCCCATTCATTTTCTTTATTTACTGGATCAATAGCGCAGCCAATTTCTGATGATAAACTTATTCCTAATGGCAATCCCCATGAATCAGGAACTTTGACCCTTGGTCTTATATTTGATCCTGTATATTGCGTTTTACCATTGTTGTTGTAGGTGAAAATATAAAAACCAAATTCAAAATTTTCACTGATGCCAGTTGTAACTTCCAATGTTTGTAAAAATGGGTGATAGGCTTCATTAAACTTAGGGCCTGTTACTGTATAATTGGAATGTAGCTCAACCATCGTAGTATATTTTGGAGTGGTCGCAGATCCATATACTTGAATTTCATTTGCATCCTGTGCATTTGCATTGAAACTAGTCATTAGGCCGGTTAAAACAAGACCACCCATAAATAAAAAACGATTGAGCATAAACATAATTTTTGCAAAGTTAAGCATGTAGGAGATTCGTTTAATTTTTATATTTCAAAATACGCAAGGCTGCCTCCAATCCAATTAGTAGCAGTATTAAAGCCAACGCCAATCATTTTACCCTTGCTCAAACGAGCCAAGTTGCCTGTGGCAATATATTTGTTTGTGGTAGGGTCAAGGAAGTAAAAAAGTCTAATTTCTGTTATTGCTAGGCCAGTTGGTGTTTCTATAATAGGTGCATAACATACCTTTTGCTGTAGGATCCAGTTTGCTGGATCATGAATGGCTTTAAGGTCTTCGGATTTAACATCCATAATTACCCCATTACCCGCGTAGGAAAATAATGGTTTTAATACATAGTTTTCTAAATCACTAGGAATAGGATCAGTTAAAAATTGTGCGTGGGGCACTGATGTGCTTTTTAAAAAGGGAAGTAGGAATTTACTAATGCTATAAAAATGATTTGGGTGGGTCACCCATTCAATATTCAAGTCTTCCAATAGCAATTTACCTTTTGATTGGATGCTTGCTGATTGATGCGCTAATTCATCCCAAACAATCCTATTGTATAAACGTTCAATTTTTTGTACAATACCATCTTTTGTATAAAATAAGTTATTGCCTTCCACAAAAATTTCACTCAAACAAACAATTGGAATGTCAAGCAATTGTTTTGTTTTATAAAAATCAATTTTGGTTTTTTGTTCATGTGGGAATAATTCCAGTAAAACGGTATGTTTATTTTGATTTCCTTTAATAATTTTTGATAAATGCGCAATGTAATCTGTTTCGTTATACCCATTTAAGAATGGACTAAAACCTTGGGGAATTTCAAAATTTTTGGAAAAAGCTTGATGGTGGTAATATTCAAATGCAAATAGTGAGGGGAACCCTTGTAACTCGATAAGTTTTGGGAATATTTCACCAGACTCATTTTTACAAATGGCAAAGTCCAACACCATACAATCAGGCAAAGGGGATGCTCCACCAGGCGTTAAAACTTGTTTGAAAGATTTTTCTGTAATTTCCTTGAATGATGGGCCGGTTATAAAATCACAAATTTCATTTCCCGCAGCCAATAGTTTTTCCTTAGTTATTTTGTCAATAAAAACGGGGGTTTCGGCTAATCTAAAAGTAATTGAATTTAAAAAATCACCTTCTAAGTCCATGATCATTTGCTGATACATTTGATCAGAAAATAATGCATTAAATTTATTTCTAAATGCAGCGATCATGACACTAGGGCTTTGTTCAGAAAATTAGGAATCAAATTTTTATAAGTATTGTAAATAGGGGATGCTTTGTCTAAATAATCCATAATGCGCTCCCATTTTTCTACTCCAAATTCATTAATTATATTTTCCTTATTGTTTGGTTCGTTAAAATAAATGACCAATTCGGCTGCATCTGCTTCGGGATGAAATTGCACACCATACATTTTTTCTGAAAACTTTATAGCCATAATAGCTCTTTCCAATGGGATGGCTGG
>Ga0114962_10004683_pt1 | contig 10866 bp, 10 predicted proteins | sample C_130820_MF_Meta_FD_87017 | JGI IMG/M metagenome (GOLD analysis project Ga0114962, IMG submission 87017) | Freshwater microbial communities from Lake Croche, Canada to study carbon cycling - C_130820_MF_MetaG | ecosystem: Environmental > Aquatic > Freshwater > Lake | place: Lake Croche, Canada...
AGGCGAACACCCCATAGTTGTGTGATAAGAAAGATACAGGTCCATGGAAGTTGGGAACAAATGTATCCTAGGAAAAGGTAATAGGCTTCATATGTCATTAGTAATAAATTATTACTAGTAACATAGATCAATTTTATTCTATTTATCTTCTTAAACGGCGCTTAGTTCTTTTTCTACGCCCACCTTCTGTAATAAAGCTTATAGTTCCATAACTTATTTTGAAGGGCTTTGTAGGGTTTTGTAGAATCATATTTTTATAGTGAGATATGTCTGTACTTGCATCTCTTAGCTCTTTTAGTCCGCCCTTATCACTTATAATGAATTTGAACTCTTCAGTAGGAATTGTTTTTGATGGTGGGATATAATGAAAATACTGGTTCAGATAACTTTCATCATTCCATTTTGGTTCATATGGGATTACTTTATCAATTGTCTGATTTTCAATAAGTGTCTTAACAAAGTTTATCATATTATTTTTCTTCCCTCCAAAAAATGCACCTAAATAGTACATTTGTGGAAAAGGGGTATCTAATGGTATAAATGCCTTTGAATTAGGATTTCTATCAAAATCTTTTTCACCTCCATAACGATTATTGAAATGTTCTCCAGCTACTATATCACCTAAAAACCAATCATCAAATGGCTTATCAATATCTGTGTCTGCATCAAAATAGTATAAATGGTCGGAATCACATGATTCTAATGATAAAATACTGCTGAATTTTGAGTTTGTAGCATCGACCCAGGTCTTATTAATAAGAGGAATATAGGTTACATTTTTAATATTGGGCAAATACGGCTTCGGATCTGTATCTGAAAATACGTAAAATTCTACCTTGTTCTTTGATTTATAGTATTTTACAAAGTTCTTGATAAATCGGAGTCCAAGAATAAAGTATGCATTTGTACAAAGAATTATTATTCCGATCTTCATCTATATATTATCGTTATTATCTAAATGTAATACATTCACATAACAACGACCAGACTGGGGTTCGAACCCAGGACTTCCCGGTTAACAGCCGAGTGCTCTAACCAACTGAGCTATCCAGTCATCGGGATGTCTTTGCACCCTATTTTATACTAATAGGGTGCGCTTTAAGTACCTTTACAGATGCAATAAAAATACGGGGAGTGGGGTTCGAACCCACGCGGATTTCTCCAGACGCTACCATCGCATAAGGCATTTTTTCCTTAAGGCGTCCTCCTTAACCACTCGGACATCCCCGTGTTTTTATTGCATTTTTGTAAAATCGTCTTTTTATAACACCATTTACGCCGTGGGCTTAACCGTCTTGGGGTAGTGGTGGTTGAGGTAGCGCTGGAGGTTGAAGTACGTGAGCTTGTCGCCCTCAGGGATGGCAAGGAGCTTCTGGAGCGCCGCATCAGGCGTGATGGCGTGCTTGTCCTTGAGGTTATTCTCCTTTACGTAGTTGTTGACACCCTTCGTTACCTGCGAGCGCGAGATAAGCGTGCCCTTGGCAAGGCGGAGGAACGTGCAGAGCTCATCCGTGACCTGTACGGGGCGCTCGAAGATGGAGAGCGTGCGGGGCTTGTCACCCTCGGCGCCATCCTCGACCTTCGCACGGCGCTTGCGCTTGCGGGCATCCTTGATCTCACGGTGCACACGCTTGTCAAGGCGCTTGACGTGGGCAAGAAGGGAGACAACCGTCTCACGAACCGTGTTAAGGTAGTTCGTGACGGACTTGAGGTCCTCATCGAGCGTCGTCGTAGGGACAACAGGCGCAGCGGCGGCCGCAACCGTCTCAACGGGCGTCGACGCAACAACAACAGGCGCCACGACGGGCGCGGCCTTGGCGGCCTTGGCAACCTTGGCAGGCTTGGCGGCCTCAACAACGGGCGCAACAACGGCGACCTCAACAACAACATCTTTCTTGGCGGCGGCAGGCTTACGTGCAACGGACTTAGCAGGGGCGGAACTCATCATACCAGATGCGGAGGAAGGATTTGACGACATTTTACGCGCTATGCTTCTCTATTGCACGTTAACTCTGTCAATTTTTATTTTCGGAGGGGCCAAATTCTTAAATTTAGGGGTATTTTCCCTAGTCATACTCTTTTATTTTTGAAACCGGGGTATTTTCATGACGGCCAACATGGTTCTGCGTTCAAATTCTACTAAATTTCTCAATAAGATTCAATGAATTACATTCCGGTTCTAAAATAGAGGCAATGAATGAACTCTTTACATCCTCTAGTAATGATATACGTAAATGCAGTAATATAAAGAGTAAAAAGTCGCCAGATATCCAATGTAAGTTGAATGCAATATATGGCGACTTTTGTAATAAACATTGGAAACATCCTTCTAGATTTACGACTAAGATTGAAGGACTAACTGCAAATAAAGTGACACAAAGGGCTGCAATAAAAATTCAAAAGGCTTGGAGAAAAGTAAATTCTTATTTAACGCTCTTTCACCAAGGACCCTGCATTAAAACACGTGGCTTAAGTACAAATAATAGTGAAGTATTTTCATTAGAACCTATTGAATCAATTCTAGATTTCTACTACTTTAGCTTTGCCGACACACAAAAGAATCTATGGACCTTTGATATTCGTTCAATTGCTCAAATGATTTCACTTGGAACGTTTAAGATAAATCCGTATAATCGCCAGCCAATAAATGAGCGAATTGTAAAAAAGGCTCTCAATCGTATAGCATGGCTTCGTTCTAGGAAGTATACCATTTTGTATCCGAGCAATAATGATTTAACACCGGATCAATTATGGAGACAAAAAATTCTAGATGTTTGCATGCGCCTAGAATCATTTGGGTTTCATATTTCATGTGAATGGTTTAGTGAAATGAGTTTGGAGACACATATTGAATTTTATAAATTCATGTATGAACTCTGGAATTATAGACTCGGTCTTAGTATACAAGCGCAGTGTGAAATAGTTCCGCCACCTGCAAATTTATTTAAGACACGTTATGAAAAGAAACACAATCTTCATTGGTGGGAAAAGGTGAATCTGCAATTGATTGAAACTCTTATAGCAAGTTCTTCTAACAAAGAGAGTCAGCGTCTTGGAGCCACATATTGTATGATGGGCTTTGTAAAAGTCAATAAAAATGCTGCAAACGCCTTTCCTTGGCTCTACGAGTCTTTATTTTAACCAGAAGGTGTTATAACACGATTATATACACAGGTTGAATCAACAATATTTGGGAAAAACTGCCCATTTTCCGGAGCCCTACAAGGAGGCACATAGACCATTGAAGGGTTTGTTATATCTTGCTGTGCAAATGGAGGCATATTATGGTTGTAGCATGGTGTAGGGACTAAAATGGGGCCTGTTGTTAGAATCTGGTTATCAGGACATATTGCACAATGCTCAGCAGATCTTAAGATATTTGTATATTCCATATTTGTGCCCTTTCCTCTAATACTAACAGTGCAAGCATCTGTTCCAATTGTATCAATAGTTGCACCAATGTTTCTGATATCACTAACTCTATCTGGAATACGTACACTGGAAGCCTGGGCTCTACGAATGTGCGTAATCTCACTTGAATCACGAACCTTTGTACGTGCTATGTATTTTATAGTCTCTTCTTGAAGGCGTGCCATGCGTTCTCCTTGTGACATTGCCATTTTTCTATTTATAGGCGCACAAAAATTTTTGGCCCCCGAAAAATAAAAATTGAGAGCCCGTGCGCCCTAGGAGTTAACTATAAGAAGAATGTCCTCTGTTGTTTCGCCTTCTAGCTTTAATGCCTCGAATGTTACGTTTTCCCCTGTGAAGCTACTTGAGTCTGGTGGCAAGCAGGCGTACCTGAACTATGATAATCGTCCCCTTGTAATGCAGGTCGGCTCACTAGAGACGCCCTTTGGTCTATCAGTCTTTGACAAGATTCCTGGTGCCGCGCCAAAGTACACGGTTGAGCTCAATCTTCGTGGCCACGATGACCCTGTAGGTAATCCTAAGACGGCGAGCATCTTCAATGCCCTCAACTCTCTTGATGAGTATCTTATTGATACAGGTGTAAAGAACAGCCGTGCTTGGTTCAAGGCGGATCTTAACCGTGACATGGTAAAGATGCTCTACACGCCTACGATGAAGTTCGCTAAGGATGCGGAGGGCAATCTCAAGCCCTATCCTCCCACCCTTAAGGTCCAGCTTCGTCAGCGCGACGGCAAGTTTGAGACGGCCGTCTACGACGACAAGAAGCGCCCTCTTACGGATGTTCCTCTTGAGGATGTGCTTGTCAAGCGCTCAATGCTCACCGTTCTCATCCAGTGCACGGGTGTTTGGATCACGGGTGGTAAGTTCGGTCTAAGCTGGAAGGCCGTGCAGATTCGTGCTGACAAGATTCCTGACAGCATCCGTGGGTTTGCCTTCCTTGAGGACGGTGAGGCGCCAGCTTCATCAAAGCCTGCTCCTGTTGTGTCAAAGGCTCTTCCTCCTCCACCTCCATCAAACCAGTTTGCGGGTCTTGATGACGATGTAGATGATGAAACGGCTCTTCGTCCTGCTGCTACAGCCGAGGATGAGGACGAGGACCTTGAGGAGGCGCCCATTCCAGTTCCTGCAAAGAAGCCTACTGTTGTAAAGAAGGTTGTCAAGGCTCCTGTTAAGAAGTAATCAGATTCACTAATAAAAATCATACTAAACATTTTTTATGATTTTTATTGATTTCTAACAATAACTCATTACTGCGTTATATTGCACCCACAGCCATTCTTACCAGTATATGTGTAAGCAGTGGCGCAATAGCATCCACCCTGATTGCGAGCAACAACTACATCAAGTGTGGCATTTCTTGCCTGTTCAGGACGAACACTTGTTCCATTATTAACAGCAACAACATTCTGTGACTGGAAGGCATAAAGAGCCATGGCTCTACGAACACGTGTTAGTTCAGACGCACTATAATTTGTGACAGGCATTTCTACGCACTGCAGAGAAATTAAGTAAGGCCAAAAGACGGTCGGTTTGGCACTGGGCATTTTGTACTTGCCTTCGGTAAATTAGCATTTAATATTGCTGTAGGTACCGGAGGGCATGGTGGTGGCGGTGGAATACGATAGTATTGAGCAAATCTTGCAAGTGGATCATTCGGATTAATAGAGCTGTCTAAAACACATTGTATGCGTTGTTGAGTTAGTTCAGATGATAATTCGCATGATAGTCCAATAGTCGGATTAGGACATGCTTTTTTAATAAGATAGTCGCTCTCTAAGGGAACTTCTTGGTAATATTTTGTCTTCACACAATTTGTTTTACACGGCGCCCCATAAATTTGCTGGGCTCTTATAAGTGCAGACTGTATATCTTGCTCTCTAGCTTTATAGATTAATTGATTAATTCGTGCTCCTTCGCTCATTGTCCCTTCTAGCCCTTAGCCTCAATTTGTTTTTTACGAAGCATCTTCTCACGTAAAAGAGTCGGGAAGCCCTTTTGGTATCCTGAACAATTAAGGGAAAATGGTGGAAGATTCGGGCGTTTTGTTGCCCTGTTAGCCTCTACCATCTGAATAAATTTCGGAATTGTCCTGTCAATTCCATAAATCCGTTTTTTCATATTTGTGGTAAAAATACTTATGGCATACCATGTTGTAATAAGTGTGTCAAGAGATGCAATATTGATATTGCGCCCATCATGTGTATTAAAAGTTAAATATGAGTTACAGGAAATTTCCTGGAGAATTATAACAACCGGTATTGACTTATATCTTACTTCTGCATATTCTGGAACAAATTCACCCTTTGCGCTCTGAAAATATATTTCTATATGTTTACTTCCCAAGTATCTCATAATTGTGGCAGATTCCTCCTTGACATTCGGACTAAAGATCCCAATTACTCCTGTAAATTTCGTTAATTTGAAGGTGTCTCCTTGCCGACTTAGAACATTTTTGTAAAATTTCTCCAAGGGTCCTGTGAAAATTATACGCTCCATTTCTAAACAATAATTTAGGGCTCTTTGTTGCATTATTGGATCTGGTTCAATTTCTAGCTGGCGTGAAATCTTCTGTGTTTGAGCCCTTTTAGCCCTTGGAGGAAATGAACTATTAATAAGCTGTAGGCGTTCATATACCTTTTCCCAACGTGATACCATACCTCTTGGGCGACTAATTTCCAAATACATCATCATTCTAAGAATATCAGGATCAGTATAATACATGCCCTCACGAATAAAGGCACGTTTTTGTAGAATTGTATATAGCGCTTCAGAAATTCGTGTAATATCTGCAACAGGAACAAAATTCACCAGAATTTTACTTGTGCCTTCATGAATTCCAATTTTGTGATATACATTTGCAAATCCCTGTGCCTTTAATGCAGATACAATCATACTTACATCAGCATCTAGGTCTGGTGTATAAAAGTCATAGTCGGGAAGATCCAGGTCGGGATTATAGAAGCGTTTTTTTAAAGGGAGAATCATGTTCATTGCTGTACCCCCATAGCAAACGCGCTTCCTCTCTTTAATAAATTTTCGGACAACTTCTAGGGCTTTTAATAATTCATCATTATGAGCTGCCTCATACTCTAGGCGCTCTTGAGCAATATCAATTGCAGTTTTCAGCCTTTTTTCAATTTGTAATTTACTCTTATCATCCTTATTTTGTTTATATATATCCTCCTCCATCTATTAAGAGTCTATAAATTTGGACCAGACGAGCGATAATTTGTAGGCTTTACAGTATAAAATGGCTCCCCTTTCCATGCCTTCATTTTCCCTTTTAACACGTCGATATCTTCTCCAAATAAATTAAGTAGTATGCAATTTACACTGTTACGTTCAAGTAATAAATTAATGGCAGGAAGCGTAGGATTTTTCATTTGTGATGGCATCACAATTACAAAGCGTGACTTTCCCTTTATTGCAAAAGCATCCCTGTCATCATCACTCAGCCCAACAATCGATTTAGATGATACGACAATAGCATTTGGTATTTCACCATTATGAGGCACATCAGAAGCACCAAGAGAATTACTTTTAGCATCTAAGTATACTCTTATATTGACCATAAAGTCTAAGTCGTATTTAGGATCAATTTGTTCCATTCCAAGTGTTTTTAAGTTTCTAAAAATAGTTGTATCAAGATTACAGAGAATGAGTGCTTTTTTCTCAAAAGTTGTAATAGGAGCGTGAATGAGTGCTGACTCATTCATCTGGCGCTGGTAATTTCCAGATGACGTATTTTTCACCATGTAATCCTGTAATGGTTGAAGATCGCTGGAAACAGCGCTTAAAAATCTCACGTATTTTTCAGGATCTCTTAGAGCATTAGGTGTGCGTTCAAAGTGAAGATAGACTACTATAGGTTGAGAACCACTTAACAGTGAGTCGGCAAAGGCATATGCTGCAAGGGTCTTTGCAATTTCCTTTATACTTCCGCTATTTGCACTAATTAATTTTCCTGCGTCATCTCTGTAGAGAAGAGTTGGAATAAAAGGCTCCTCGAAATTGGCAGAATCCTTCTTTGCCTCTAAGAATCCAATTTGTAGTGTAAAAAATCGTATTCCCGCTTTTAAGGCTGACTGTATTCCAACACTTGTGTCAAAGGTTCCATCAGATTCATTGGGTCCAATATAGGCCGCCTGTTTTACACCAAGCATTTGAAGATTTACAAGACTTGTCTCAGGAGCACTTGAAGGATTCGCAAAGGATTCTATGGAAGCTATTCTATCTGCAACAATTTTTGCAATATCAACTTTTGACTTTTCTAATTGTGGCCTAACCATAAATTTATATATCAAAAATGATATTAAAAATCCTATTGTTATACAAAATATGAAAATACCTAATTTTGAAACTGGCTTGCCTGTAAATACATTTGCATATATTTTAAGTATGGTCATTGCTAAACCAAATAAAAATAGAATAATACCCATAAATACCATTTGCATAGAAATAGCAAAAATGCCTAGAGCGGTTGGATCTGTAATTGGCTTACGCCCAAAGAAGCGTCGCGCATCTTGAAAAAACTTTGCTGCAAATTCAGGCATACCAACTGCCATCAAGCCATTTAATTCAATGGTATCATCACTTAGTTTAACTGCTGAAGCAACTCCATTGACTAAATTTCCTATACCACCTAATATATCCATTCTTCTTCTAACTAAGATACTTCTTTACAAATTCACTACAACTAATCACTTCCACGCTTTTAGACTCGCGGGCCTTCTTAATCTTTGCAGATTCATTTGTATTATCATCGGGCGTTACAAGAATTTTAACAGATGATGTGAGACTTTGTGCAAGCGTGTAGCCCTTTGCCTTCAGGCCCTCCTCAAGAGCCTTATTACGAAACCCTGTAAAGCATACTAGACCCTTTGAAGCAATTGGTACAACAGCCGTCTTAGGAAGAATGGGATAGGGAATCCAATAGAGTTCCTTTGTACGCCAAGCCTCATAATTCTTAAAACACTCCTGAAAGGCCTTAAAAGTTTCCTCCGTCCAGCCCGAAGGAATAGAAGATGTACTAGTCCATTGCCGTGGGTCGGGAACATTCTTAAAGAGAGAGGATAGCTTCGCCTCACCAGTTCCACGAGGAATTTGATTCGATGCAAGAATGAGTGCCATCTCTGTAAGAGTTGGCGACGTTACTAGGGTTCGCAGATTGGCATAAAGTGTCTTTCCTGACTTGGGGCCTAGCGTCTTGCAAAGGTCGGCCTCAGATGCCTCCCATAGTGCACATGGAGTCTTATAGCCGGCGCCTACAAGGCTAGTAGCAGACGCTGGGCCTAATCCCTGAATATCAAGAGTTTTTGCAAAGTGGTAAAGTTGCGTGGCCTTTTGTTCCTCCGAAACAGATGTAACACAAATATGCGTGGCAGAATTTGCCGCCCCATTCCACTCCCAGTTAAGCAGTGGCGACGGAAGAGAAGGAACAAGCGCCGGAACAATGACACTATCAAGGGTCGGAATCACATCACCGCTCCTACGAATCTTGATTAGTGCGCCAGGGCCCAGAACCTTATCAACAATGGTTCGTGCATTGTGCCCAGTACAATACTCAATAGTTGCACCATTAATAACAATAGGATCAAAGCGAATCTTCGGAATGAAATAGCCCTGTGCAGAGGCCGCCCAAATAATCTCCTTAATGGTGGTGGTTGCCGACTGATCCGATACGGGCATCTTAAAGGCCACACAGTCCTTTGGATTCTGAATAGGACCAGTCATGGTCTTCAAAGACTGAATAGGGACCTGATTGACACCGACTACAATGCCATCGGTATCGTAAAGACTGTCTGCACGGCGTTCAGTGAATTTGCTAGAACAGATTGACTCACTAGGAGCCTTGACAATTTCCCACCACGGTACAAGGAAATTCTGCGCTATTAGCCATTCAAACTGCTCTGACCGCTTGAGTCCAGTAGGGTTATGGACCTCATAGGCAAGGAACTCAATCTGGCCTAGGAGTTTCTTATCGGGCGTCTTGTGGTGCAGAAGACCGTTCACAATGTTGCGCCCATTAATAAGGTCCTTAGAACGCTTCATAATGAGTTCCCCACGAAGAATCCATGATTCGGCACTTTGCACTAGGCCCTGAATGTGCGGTACCATAGAAGATGGAATCATATAGCCCTCAACGCCATTACCACGAAGGAAGAGTTGCTGTTTGGCAGGAATCCATAGGGCGCTTAGGCCGTCAAGTTTCTCAGAGAAGACATATTCAGTTGCAGAGCTGAGAAAGCGTTCCAAGCGCTTTTCATTGAGTTTAATCTTGTCTAATGAGGGCATACGAACAGGAAGAGGGTGCACAGATGAAGGAGTTGCACCGACATTTAGAAGAAAGGGATTCTCAGGATCACGCTCCCTCAGAGTCTCCACTAGACTGTCATAACTCTCGTCATCCATGAGAAGGTCCCCGCCATTGTAGTAGGCTTCGGATGCCGTTATAAGAAGGTCAACAAGCGCATATGTGGAGTCCATCTTTGTATAATACTATATACTAAGATAGGTGCTTCAATTTTTTAAAATTTCTCCCGTTTTTAAAAATTGAGGCCTAAAGGCTCCCCTCCTAGACTATTAGGAGGTCCTATCGTCCAGTGGTTAAGACTTTGGGCTTTGAACCCAGAAACCGGAGTTCGATTCTCCGTGGGACCATCCTGCTTGCGTTGATAGTTCAGTGGTAGAATGCAACTCTTCCAAGGTTGTAACGCGGGTTCGATTCCCGCTCGACGCATCCCCCAAATATGAAAAAAACCAGGAAATATTGGAACAAATATAAAAAAGAAAAGAGAAAACAATAAAAAACCAAAAAAGAAAAATATAAAGTAGCAAAGGGGACCTTGGCTACAAACCCACAACCTGCCGTTTTAGCTCAGTTGGATAGAGCGTCCGCCTTCTAAGCGGAAGGTCGTGGGTTCAAGTCCCACATGCGGTACTTTCGCCCTTTTAGCTCAGTGGTAGAGCACCAGCTTTGTAAGCTGTAGGTCATGAGTTCGATCCTCATAACGGGCACTTTTTTTATGCTTTATTAAAGTATAAAAAAATTGCTCTAAACATCTAAATAGAAATATATATGCATTAATAAATGGGAACAGGCGAAATAGGATTCGTCTTTGAATCCTTAATTGAACGTACATTAACACAATTAATTGAACCTTTAAAGGTAAAGGGCTATAAGTCAACTCTTTTTTCCGAACAAGCCATACGAGATAATTTCAACGAACAGTCGCTAAATGGTGTTGACCATCTTTTTGAAATTGTCGACACTTCAGGAAATTATACACTCTTCCTATTGCAGGAAAAATGGAAGCTTATGACAAATCAACGGGAAGTTAGCCAATTTTTAGACTGTTGTTCTCGTATTATATCACGAATTCCTATTGATAAACGTGGGAAGATCTATAGACTCTGGGTAACTAGATCACAGCC